>OIYS01000377.1_pt1 | contig 32362 bp, 27 predicted proteins | sample 1588271 | NCBI WGS metagenome assembly OIYS01 (sample SAMN03283286) | human gut metagenome | biome: human-associated habitat; material: feces | host: Homo sapiens | place: Peru | collected 2012
AAGAAATATTTGATGATTCTAAAGGTACATATGGATATCGTAGGATTGTTGAAGGCCTACTCCAAAAATATGGTGTAGTTATGAATGGAAAGAAGGTATTGAGAATAATGAAAAAATATAATCTAATGGCTGAATATATAAGAAAAGCTAAAATTAAACATAAGAACGAAAAAATTGAAGATAATGTTAAACCTAATTTATTAAATAGAAATTTCACTACCGATGCATTGAATAAAGTATGGGATACAGATGTAACGTATTTAATATTTAAAGGTTCTAGAGCTTATTTATCTACAATAATTGATTTATATGATAGACATGTAGTTTCATATGTAATATCAAAAAGAAATGATTTAAAGTTAGTTATGGATACTTTAAATAAAGCTATATCAAAAGAAAAAGATGTACATGGTTTAATCATTCACAGTGATCAAGGATTCCAATATACATCTTATGAGTACAAAGCTATATGTGAATCGAATGGAATACAAATTTCCATGTCACGAAAAGGAACGCCAATTGATGATTCTCCAATAGAAAGTTGGCATTCACTCCTTAAGAAAGAAACTCTGTACAACAATAATATTACATCTTTACAAGAATATATTCAACTTGTAGAAGAATGGATATTATTTTACAATACAACTAGACTAAAGTCAAAAATTAAGAAAAAGAGAAAAAATTATACAAAAAGAGAAAAATAATTTTCTCTTTTTAATAACCCTCTTTTTTATTAATGTCTACTATTTGGGGTTCACATCACATTTGTGTTTCTTTTAAATTTTATAATCTTCAATTTCTGTTTTAGATTTATGAGGCTCATCAAAAAGTAAATCATCATAATTTCTTTGCCTTAAAGCTTCATATAACATGATAGCAACAGTATTAGATAAATTTAAAGATCTAACGTTTTTAGTCATTGGCATTCGCATACAATGATCAATATGAGGTTTTAAAATTTCTTTGGGAATACCCGTAGATTCTTTACCAAAAACAAAATAAATATTTTCATCTTTTTTTGAGTAATCAAAACTAGAGTGGGGCTTATGTCCATAACGAGTTAAAAAATAAAATTGCCCATTATTATTTTTTTCTAAAAAATCATTCCAATTTTCATAAACATACCATTCTAATTTATCAATATAATTAACCCCACATCTTTTTAATGTTGCATCATCTACTTTAAAACCAAGTGGTTTAATTAAATGAAGAACTGCACCAGTAGCTACACAAGTTCTCATAATATTTCCTGTATTTTGAGGAATTTCCGGTTCAAATAAAACTACATTTAACATAACAATCTCCTTTAAAAAAAGGTCTTTTTATAGACCTTGATAATCATAAATATCTAATAAATGTTGGAAATCACTAGCATTTATCATATTATTATCATTTCTTACTACGGTATCAACAACTTTACCATTTTTAAAATATAAGATAACTGGAACTTTTTTAATTTTATCAGTATTAAAAGCATTATTAAGTCTATTTATATAATTATCTTCATTCATAATATCTTTAATATTTAAATAATAAAATGAATCATTTAATTTATATTTATCAATTATTCTTTTTAGTCCAGTTTCAAGATTATAAGCATCTTTATTTCCGGTATAATTAATAAGTACAAAATATTCTGTCGGAGATTCTGCTAAAATTTGTTTAACTTCATCTAAATTTTTAATTTCTAAACTAACTGTACCAGAATTTAACAAATAACTTTTACTTAACTTTTCAGTTTCATTAGCATTATTAACATTTTTACAATAAATAAGAACTAATAATAAAACTAAAATAATTCCGCAAACAATCATAATGTTTTTAGTTGAAAATATATGTTTAGCTACTTCAACTTCTTTTACTTCTTCTTTACTAATTTTTGTATTAGTATTTTTTACTTCCTTTTTTTTAGAACTACTTGTTTTTTTTGTGTTTGTCATATCCACCATACCTTTCAATATAATATTAACATAAAATTAACTTTTTTTAAATAATTTTTTATTCTTCATTATCATTTTTTTCCAACTTGACTAAAACTTCACGAGGTTTTGATCCATTTTGAGGTCCAACAATACCACGAGCTTCAAGTAAATCCATCATTCTAGCAGCTCTATTATAACCAAATCTAAATCTTCTTTGAATTAGGGATGCGCTTATTTTACCAGTTTGAATTGCAAATTCCACAACTTCGTTATATGCTTCATCATCATCTCCGGATACTGCAGAGTTACCTGAACCACTCGAAGTATTTTGACTAACATTTTCAAATTCAGTATCATATTTTGCGGTTGCTTGATTTTTACAATAATCAATTAATCTCTTTATTTCATCATCATTTATAAAACATCCTTGTACACGTATCGGAACACTTTCACCCATTGGAAAATATAACATATCACCTTTACCAAGTAATCTTTCCGCTCCCCGTTGATCAAGTATTGTACGTGAGTCTATTTGACTTGCTACTGCAAATGCAATTCTTGATGGAATATTATTTTTAATTAAACCTGTGATAACATCAGTTGATGGTCTTTGAGTTGCAACAATAAGATGAATTCCTGCTGCTCTTGCAAGTTGTGTAATACGAGTAATAGAATCTTCAACTTCTTTTGAAGCAACAAGCATTAAATCTGCAAGTTCATCAATAATTACCACTATATAAGGCATTCTTGCTTGTGGCATTTCAGGATGCTTTTTATTATATTTATCAATCATATCATTATATCCAGTAATATTTTTTACTTCTTTATCACTAAATATTTGAAATCTTTTATCCATTTCAGTAACAACTTTTTGTAAAGTTAAACTAGCTTTTTTAGGATCGCTTACAACTGGACAAAGTAGGTGAGGAATACCATTATAATTTGTTAATTCAACTTTTTTAGGGTCTACTAACACAAGCTTAACTTCATTAGGTTTATAACGCATCAAAATTGATGCAATTATTCCATTAATACAAACGGATTTACCACTACCTGTAGAACCAGCAACTAATAGGTGAGGCATTTTTGTTAAATCAAATACTTTTGGAGTTCCCATTATATCTTTACCTAAAGCTGAACATATTTTAGCATCACTTTTTAAGTTTTGAGGACTTTCTAGAACTTCTCTTAATGTAACGCTAGAAATAGAAGGATTAGGTATTTCAATTCCTATTGTGCTTTTTCCAGGTATTGGAGCTTGAATTATAACATCTTTAGCAGCTAAAGCTAAAGCAATTTCTTTATCAATATTTAAAATTCTACTTACCTTTGTAGCTGGAGGAACAGTAAGTTCATATTCAGTAACAGCTGGTCCAACATGAATTTCCACAACTTTTGCAGCAATTCCAAAATCTCTTAAAACTCTTTCTAATATTTCTTTATTACTTTGTGTAAATGAAGTATTGGTATTTTTCTTTGGTTTCAATTGATCAAATATGTCATTAAACCTAGGTAATCGATATTCACCATTTAAAGCTAAAGTATCATCAGATTTACTAGGACTTTCCAAAGATTCTTCCACAATAGGTTTATTTTTAATTTCATCCATAGATGTAATAATAATTTTTTCTTTTTCAAGTGGCTTTACTTCAATAGTTTCTTTTACTTCATCACTATTACTAATAGGTATAACCTCATCACTAACAATTTTTTCTTTTTTGCGTATTTTGATTAATCCAAAAATCTTTTTAAATATATTAGATAAATTAACATCAAAAGTTAATACCGATGCAAATATACCAAGTAAAACCAAAATAACTATAGTACCAGTCTTACCAAATAAACCAAAGAGGGCAGCTGTAAATAAAGCTCCGATAAATCCACCCCCAATCACAATTGTTGTAACTCCCGTCGTATCAAGGGCATTAGATAAATTTATCGTAGATATTCTTTCCATATAATTATTAAATGTTTCCATTATAATTTCTTTGGGATTATTTGTAATATTTAAAAATTCAAAATGACTAGCAACTAATAAAATTATAAAGAATATATATAAACCAATTAATTTTCTATCACTAAATTTAGGCATTTTCCTTTTATATAGCATATAGATACCAAGGATAATTAATAAAACAAGTATTATAATCCACCAAGTACCAGCTAAAAACATTGCAAACTTTTTTAAAATCGAACCTATAAATCCAAATCCAAATCCAATTACTCCAATTAAAATAAGAATCAAACCGGTAAGTTCAACACTATATGAAACACTATTATTATTATCTTTAGTTTTTTTCTTCTTTGCCATATTTTATTCACCTTAATTAATTATACCTTAAATTATAAAAATATTCAAATGCTTTTTTAAAAATTTAGCCATAATAAAAAGCCATAATGGCTTTCATAATGGCTTTATTATTTATAACCTTTATCTTTATAATAATTATAAAGTTCATAAAAACGATTAAAGTGAACAATTTCTCTTTGACGTAAGAATAAAAGTGGTTCAATTACTTTTGGATCAGTAGCTAAATCAATTAAATGTTCATAAGCAACTCTAGCTTTTTGTTCTGCTGCCATATCTTCAACTAAATCAGCTAAAGGATCCCCAGTAACAGCAAACGTTGAAGCATCAAATGCGACTCCATCGGCACTCATTGGGAAAACGCCTTTTCCATGTTCAGTATAAAAGCTTTCCAAACCAGCTTCTTTTATTTCATCAATCGTAGCATTTGCCATAAGTTGTGAGACAATTGTAGCTACCATTTCTAAATGACCAAGTTCTTCGGTTGCAATATCATTGAGTAATGCTCTACCAATTTCATCAGGCATTGTAAATTTTTGGTGAAAATACCTAAGTGCAGCTCCAAGTTCTCCAGCATAACCACCAACTTGCGTAATAATAAGCTTTGCCATTTTTAAATCCTTTTTAGTAACACTAATCGGATAAGATAAATGTTTTACATATTTAAACATATTTGCTACCTCCTGTATTTTCCCATGGCCAAGGATTATTTATCCATTCAAATTTACTTAAAGATTCATTATCAATTACTTCAAGTGGTCCATAGCATATTACATATTCCATTTCTAAAGAACAAGATTTTTCAGTTAACTCCTTAAATTTCTTTAAAACTTCTTCATCATTTGGGTGCAAATCTAAATAAAGATTTAAATCATTTATAGCAAATGATAAAGCCATAATTTCTAATAATAATTCTTCTTGTTTATTGTTAGCAACCACACGTTCATATCTGTAATTTTTATAAGGATCATATAAATCATTAAACATATTTCCTCTTGCAAATCCTTCTTTAACACTTGTAATATTAGAATTATTATCTAGTTTTAAATTACTTGGAATAGTAAAACCAAAAAATCCTAAATTATCATCAAATAACATATTTTTCCTCCCTAATTTATAGTATGTTTTACCTAAAAGTGGAAATAGGTTTTTGTCTTAAAATAATAAATTTTACACAATATTAAAATATAAAATAAAAAAAATATTATTATAGAATTGACTTTATAATCATTTTATCTTAAAATTATTATTAGGATAGGTTAGAGGCATATGAACAAATTACGTAATAAAATAAAAAAAGTCCTAAATAAAGACGTAACAAGTTTTTTAAATAAATATAAAATACCACTAATATCAATTTTAGTAGTAGTGCTTTTAGCGTGCATTGGACTTATTGTGACTTATGCTTTTTATCAAGTTGTAGATACTAAACCAGTAATAGGTGGATCTACTACGAATATTGCTGATATAGATGTTAGAGTTATGGCCGAAGAAAGAGATTCTAATGGCAATGGATTAAACAGTTATGGTATATATCCATATATTCCACGAGCTGGATATAAATATAATGATACAAAAAGTTATTGTACAAATGGTTCGGCAATTAATTTTAACACCAATACTTATGAAGCAAATATTACAGCATATGAACATGATGTATGTTATTTGTATTTTGATTCAATAGCAAGCCTTGATATAACACTAAATGTTTATGCCGAAAATGTAGATTCAGATGGTATTGGAAATGGCGAATATACCAAACTAGAAACGACAGCTTTACCAACCGTAGGTTATGAAATGAATTCCTCAAGAAGTAGTTGCGAAAATGGTTCAACTATTACGTATGATTCTAAAGAAAATTTGTTTTCAGTTGAATCATCTCAAAAAGATGTTTGTAATGTTTATATGGACGCTTTAGATGTTGACATAGCTTTAAAAATATATGTTCAAACCAAGAAAAATTCTACAAACTATTATGAAGCAAAGAAAATACCTACAAATAATTTTTATACATTAAACTCAAAATCAGCATGTACAGGATCATCAACAATGTCAGTTAAAAATCAAAAAGTAGTAATTAGTGCAACAAGTAAAACTAGTTGCGTAGCATATTTAGATGTTGGCACAGGACCAATATTAGAAAGTATGAAAAATACTGTAAGTGGTCAAAGTGTAACCATAACCGTAGAAAATAGTTCAATTGGTACAATTCCAAAAACTTATTATTATTCAAGTGATAACGGAAAAACATATGTTTCAAGCACATCAAGTTCTTATACATTTTCATCTTTAGAACCATTAACAGAGTATACTTTTAAAAGTTATTATGAAGACGCTTCAGGAAATACATCAGCAATATTTACTACGACAACTAAAACTGATTATGTTTATAAGGGATTATTTCCATTCTCATCAGCAGTGCAAACCAAAAATATAATAGTATCAGGATATTATAAATTAGAAGTATGGGGAGCAGAAGGTGGACATGGCTATAATAATGCAACTACATTCGCTGCTGGTAAAGGTGGATACTCATATGGAACAGTGTATTTAAATGCTGGGGACACCATATATGTATATACTGGAGGACAAGGAAACATCGGAGGAACAACAACCGGTATTAAAGCTGGAGGTTTCAATGGTGGAGGTGCATCAGGAAATAATAGAGGAGGTTCTGGTGGTGGTGGCACTGACATTAGAATCAATAATGATGATAGACTCGCTCGTGTAATTGTTGCCGGCGGCGGCGGTGGTGGATCATACCGTTCTGCTTATTATGGTGGCGCTGGTGGAGGTGCCACGGGAGTAGATGGAAAAGGCTATAATACAACATATAATTCTAAAGGCGGTACACAAACTGCAGGCGGTGCTGCAGGATACTATGGAACAATTAAAGGAACTGCCGGAGCATTTTATCAAGGCGGAAATGCCAACACTTCAACAAGTTCATATAACCGATCAGGCGGCGGTGGCGGCGGCTGGTATGGTGGCGGTGGCGGTGCATATCGAAATGCTTCTAATACATATCACCAAGGTGTAAGCGGCGGCGGCGGCGGATCTGGTTTCGTTTATACTAATTCATCCGTATTACCAACTGGATATTTGTTAAGTGAAAATTATCAATTAACTAATGCTCAAACTATCGCTGGAACTGAATCATTTGCAAACCCATCTGGTGTAGCAGAAACAGGACATTCAGGCAATGGTTATGCAAAAGTTACATATATCGGACAAAGTTTATAGGGGGGAAAGCTTATGAAATGTAAAAATTGTGGAAATCCATTGCCAGGCTCTGGAGTAGTTTGTAAATTCTGCGGAGCTTTAATGGATCGTGAACAAATAAACTATCAAAACAAAATGAAAGATAAAGAAAATCAAAGAATAATGTTATTAAGTGAAAAATATGGTCATGAAAACAAGATAGAATATCGCGAAAAAAAAGAAAACAAAATATTAGGTTTAGCAGTAATTCTAATTATACTTGTATTTTTAATACTTTTAACCATACTAATTAATGCATAGGTGATAAAAATGGTAATTTTATGTTTAAAAATATTTTTTGCAAGAATAATTGATGTTACATTAGGAACAATAAGAACAGTTTTAGTAGTAAGAGGTAGAAGATTTACACCAGCTATTATAGCATTTTTCGAAGTGTTAATTTGGTTTTTAGTGGCTCGTGAAGCATTAACTACAGATATAAAGTCAATAATAATTCCAATTTGCTATGCTGCTGGATATGCAACAGGAACATATTTTGGTGGCTATATTTCAAATAATTTTGTGGAAGGATTAATTGGTGTTCAAGTTACAACCAAAACAAATGGAGTTAAAAAAATGGTTCAAGAAATTAGAGACACTGGATTTGGTGTTTCAGTCCTTGATTTAAAAGATCCTCAAGATAATGAAAAAAAGACATTGTTGATGATTCAATTAAATAAATCAAAATTAAAAACATTAACACATATAATTAGATCAAATGATAAAGATGCTTTCGTAGTTATAAATGATACTAAATATACTCAAAATGGAATTATAAAATAGCATGGGTTTAACCATGTTTTTTTATTATCAATTGTCTAATTAAAAGTTATAACTAATTTTTTCTTTAAATTAAAAAAATAATATGATAAAATATACATAAGGTGATAAAATGAAGAAAATCAATTGGAAAAAAGTAAATAATTTTGTTAAAAATAAAAACTTTATAATTGCAATTTGTGTTTTTGGACTAACAATGGCATCAATTGGGGTAAGTTACGCATCATTTTTCTCTGTAAAAACAAATACTAAAAATCAAAGTATATCTACAGGGACACTAAAGGTTTCATATGGAAATAGTTCATCTTCAATTCAAAAAACAAATATGGACTTGATGTCCAATGAAGAAGGTTTAGCTCAAACAGATGCAAGTATAGTATATATAGAAAATACAGGTAGTTTAGATTCTAAATTTGTGCTTAATGTTGGATATGATATGACTAATTTTAAATCTAGAAGCAACTATAAAGACACTGATAAATTAACTCCGTTAGACTATGTAATGATAGCAGTATATAAATATAATGGCGTAGGTCAAGAAGATACTTTAATTATACCACCAATAAGAGTTACTGATTTACCAATATATACTTATGACAGTAGTGATCCCAATAATAACAGATATTCGATTCTTTTTGATACTATGGGCAGTACATCAACAAATTATAGTACAAAAACATATAAAATAAAAACCTGGTTAAGCGATAAAGCTATACCATCAGCAAGTTATACTTATTTTTACATTAATAGCGAAGTAGTAGCAGAAGTTAAGGGTGCCAAAATGGAATACAATTTAAGTGGAACTGTAAAAGTAGATGGTACTGCAGTAGAAAATGCAGTTGTAAGTTTGCAAAATGGATCGCTAACAAGCACAACATCATCAAATGGGGCTTTTAACTTAAACGGAGTATCAGATGGAGTATACAATTTTGATGTAACATATAATGGGATAACTTATAAAGGCAATATAACAATGGAAGAAGGTTATAAAGTTGGTGATGGTAGTATAGAAGATATAGGACCCACATTTAGTGGCACCAACATTTATGAAGTGGCTTACTCTTATGGAACAACCATAGAAAAAATTCTAGATAAAAACAATATTACTACTTATAGTAGTGAAACAACACTAGAGGGAGGAAGTCTTTATCCAACGTATAAATTAAGCGGAAATAGTATGGATTCAATATCAGGAATAACAATAGACATTAATAGTACAACCGGTGAGTTTACAATGAGTATGTAAAGAAATAATAGAAAAATAATAAAAAAAATCATGTGAAAATAAAATGAAAAAAATTTTTATAAAATAACATTTTAGGGTTGATTTTTAAATTATAAAATGGTAATATTAAAATAGAGGAGGAGAAAAGTAGAAATGGAAAATAGAAAAAATACTATTTTATTAACAGTAATCGCTGTTGCAACATTATTAGTAGCTGTTGTAGGTGCAACATTTGCATTCTTCACTGCATCAGGAGGTAGTGCTTCTGAAGGTAAAGTTACAGTTAGTACAGGAACAGCTGGTAGTTCAGAATTTGGTACTTTAAAAGCTATCAACATTTATGCTGATGCAACTACATTTAATGAAGCTGCTGGTGGAACTGAAGCTGGTTTAAGATCACATACTGATAGTTCTACTGGTACAGTTAGTTGGACAGCACCAGGAGCTAGCGGAACTGCTACACCAAGTGAAAAAGATCGTAGTTTCTGTTATACTGCTACATTAGCTGTTACAAGTAATACTTTTGTTAAATCTGCTGCCAATACTACTGGAGCTGCTGAACTTGAATTTACAGCTGTAAAAACTCCAGCTGGTGGAGAAGCAACAACATTAATTGACAAAATGGATATTACTACAACTAAGACAGACGTTAAAATTCCTACAACTGCTAAAGGAACTGAATACACTCATAAATTAGTACCAGAAGCTGGAGCAACATTATCTGATAGTTGGACATTAACAGTTACTTTAGTAAATCTTGACGTTAATCAAAATGATAATGCTGGTAAACAATTTGCTGGAGCAATCAAATTTGATAAAGTTGCTTGTTAATTTAACGATGAATAAAATGGACTTCGGTCCTTTTTTTTTGGTAAAATCAAATATTATTTTTCTTGATTAAATATAATAATTTTGATAAAATACTTAAAGAGAAAGAGAAAATTTTGAATAATTTATCAATTCAAATTTTTAAATATTATAAAAGGAGAAAAGAGGAAATAATATGGCTTTATTATTAACATTTATCAGTGGTTTATTTTTTTTAATTGGATTAATTATTTATAAGTTTATTCCTGACAAAGTGGCAGCTACTAAAACTTCAATAGCTTGTGCAAGTGTTGTTATAACTGGTTTAATTATTTTTGATTTAATACCTGAATTAATTGAGGTTAAAAAGTGGTGGTTAGTTTTCTTTGTATTACTTGGTTTTATAGTACTTATTTTAATTGATAAATTAATACCACACCACAATCATGAACATAAAGAACATGACGAACTAAAAAAAGATCATATTAATCATATAGACCATATAAGTACAATCACTATAATTGCTTTATTACTTCATAACATAATTGAAGGTATGGCTTTATATGGTGTAAGTATTAGTGAAACTAAAAATGGTATGTTAATGCTTCTAGGAATTGGACTTCACAACTTACCATTTGGTTTTCAAATTGCCTCTGCAGAAAAGAATAATAAAAATAAAACTTTAATAACTTTATTAGTTATATCAGGTTTTCTAGGTGGATTAATTTTTCTTATTTTTGGAAACATTAATGAAATTTTTGAAGGAATAATAATATCTATTACAACAGGAATGTTACTTCATATTCTTTTGTTTGAACTTTTAAAAGAAGTTATAAAAGAAATACATAAAAAAGAAACAATTTATGGTATAATAATAGGGATAATATTATTAGTTGTGATAAATGTTATATAAGAAGGGAAGAAATTTATGAAGAAAGTATTAGTTATTGGTGCTGCAGGTACCATCGGAGTTCATACAGTTAAATACTTACTTAGTGAAGGAAAATATGAAATAACTATTCTTGATTTAAAAAATAAAACTTCATATGAAAAATTAAAAAGATTTAGAAAAAGAGTAAATATACTATATGGAGATGTAACAGATAGAATTCTTATCGAAGCATTAGTTAAAGATCATGATTACATAATATATTTAGCTAGTGCTATGCCTCCGCTTGGAAATATGAAGGATGGCTTATCTATGGCAATAGATTATGGAGGGTGTGAAAATGTTATCAGAGCAATAACATACTATAATCCAAATTGTCATTTATTTTACGCATCAACCACAAGCCTTTATAAAAAAAGTATAAATCCGAGTGTTAAAACAAAAATAAATTTAGATGAATTTGATTATTTTGAAAAAGCAAAATTAGAAAGTGAAAAATTAATTAAAAGTAAATTAAAAAATTATACTATATATAGAATACCCTTGGTATTAAGTGATTCTTTAAAAGATAATTTTATATATCAAGGAAATAAAGATGACATAATGGATATTATAACTAAAGAAGATTGTGCCTATGCTTTTGTAAAAGGAATAAAAAATGCTGATAAAATAAATAGAAAAACATTTGATTTAGCTAGCGGAGAAACCATAAAGTATGGTGACTTATTAGAAAAATTACTTAAAATAAACGGAGTTAGCTTTAAATATGTCCTAACAAGAATTTTTTTAGAAAAAAACTATTATAGTCCAGTATGTAGTGACAAAGATGATTTAGAAGAAATAATTCATTATCGCAACGATTCAATATCTGAATATTTTGGAAGACTACGTTCCAAAAGAACTAATCGTAAATTTCAAAAGTATATAGCAAAAATTTGGGTAGGTAAAAATAAATGAAAGTAGGATTAGCATTTTCAGGTGGTGGATTACGCGGAGCATATCAAGTCGGATGCTATAAAGCATTTTTGGATTGTCATATAAAAATAGATGGATTTGTTGGAACTTCTATTGGAGCATTTAATGCTGCAATGTGTGCAAGTAATAGATTTAATGAATTATACGAATTTTGGTATAAGGAATCAACTGGTTCAATATTTGGTTTTAGTGAAAAATTAATAGATAAGACAAATAATAATGAATATGATATAAATTTATTAATAGAATTATTAAATAACATTAAAAGTATTGTTATAAATAAAGGGATTAGTACAAATAACATAAGAAAAAAACTAGAAGAGTTTAACATAAGCAAAAATCTATATAAAAGTAAAAAAGATTTTGGTTTAGTCACAGTAAGATTTAATGATTTTAGTCCAAAATACAAATTTAAAGAAGATATTCCCAAGGACCAAATTAATGATTATATCCTAGCTTCATGTTTTTTGCCAATATTTAAATTTGAAAAAATGATAGATGAAAGTTATTATTTAGATGGCGGATTTCATGATTATATACCAGCTAATAGCTTACTAAAAAAAGGTTATGACAAAGTATATGTTATAGATCTTGAAGCCATCGGATTAAAAAGACCATATGAAGACAAAAAGAAAATAATAACATTAAAGCCAAGTAAAACTTTAGGTAGTATACTAGATTTTAAAAAAGAAGACATACGAAGAAATATTGCCCTTGGTTATTATGATACATTAAAAAAACTAAAAAAATTAGATGGCAAGAAGTACATATTTAAAAAAAGAAGCAAATTATATTATGAAATATTAATAAAAAAAGTACCTAAAAAAGAATTAGAAAGCATGATGAAATTTTTTGGTACTAAAAATGCTAAAAGGTTAGTATTAAAAGCATTAGAATTTTTAATGAAGAAAGAAAAGTTTACATATTTTAATGTTTACAATCCAAAAAAAGTTATAAAAAGAATAAAATATTTAAATAAAGACTATGGGGTTTATAAATTTGTGAAAAAATTAAGATTAATTTAAGGAAGGATGATAATATGGGAAGAGCATATGAAGTAAGAAAAGCAAGTATACAAAAAACAGGAGCTGCGAAAGGAAAATTATACACTACATTTGCAAAAGAAATTTATTTAGCAGCCAAGAAAGGAAGCCCAAATCCAGAAGCAAACATAACATTAAAAAGACTGATAGATAAAGCTAAAAAGAATCAAGTTCCAAGTGACATTATAACTAGGGCAATTGATAAAGCAAAAGGTGTTGGCCAAGATGAATATCATGAAGTGGTATATGAAGGTTTTGGACCTGGAGCATCAACATTAATAATTAAATGTTTAACTGATAATGTAAATAGAACAGTTGGAATGGTAAGGGCAGCATTTAACAAAGTTAATAAGAGTCTCGGAGTAACTAACTCTGTTTCATACAACTATGATCATTTAGGAATAATATCTTTTAAATATGATGATGAAGAAAAAGTATTAGAAATTTTACTTAATGCTGGAATAGATGTAATTGACATTGAATCTAGCGAAGGATATATTACAATTAGTTTAAATCCAAGTGATATGAATAATACAAAAGATGAATTAGAAAAAGAAATACCTAATATTGATTATGAAATAGATGAAGTAGGAATGTATGCTAAAGACAAAGTTGAACTAGAAGGTGAAGACAAAGAAATATTTGATCGCCTTTATAATCTACTTGAAGACATTGAAGATGTATCTCAAATTTATACTAATGTTTCAAATATAGGATAATATGGAAAATAAACAAAAAATAATAAAGATATTAATTAAAGTAGTTTTAATTTTTATAATCTTTGAAGTTTTTACTAGAACAGTTGGTAGTATTCTTACAAGCAATATATGGAACTCTTTAAATAATGGTAAATATACAAGATACTTTATAAGTGAGTTTGTGGTACTATTATGTTCATTAATATTTTTAAAAATTACTAATAAAACATACATATTCAAAGAAAAAAGAATGAATTTTTTAGAATCATTAAAAAATTGTTTGCCAATTGTAATTTTATCAATTTTAGTATTTTTAGCAAATGTAACTTCATTAGATTTAAAAAATAATATACCTAATATAATAAGTGTAATATTTTATTCAATTAGCATAGGGTTATTCGAAGAAATATTTTTTCGGGGTATAATACTAAATGAATTATTAGAAAATTATAGTACAACAAAAAAAGAAACAATAATATCAATTATATTAAGTGGAATAATATTCGGAGCAGTTCATTTAACCAATCTTTTAGCAGGTCAAGACTTACTATCTACGATCATGCAATTTATTCAAAGTATGTCAATTGGCATATTATTTGCTACAACTTATTATTTAAGTAAAAACATTTGGGCATTAATTTTTCTGCATAGTTTTTATGATTTTTCACTTTTACTCGGAGATGTAAATTTAGTTACAGAATGTAGTTACGTTGATAATGTTCCATTTAGTATAACAGCATCATCAATAATTGTATCAATTGTTTTAAGTCTAATTTATTTAGTATATAGTGTAATGATGTTTAAAAAAAGAAATAATGAAGAACACCAAAACTGTAAAATAATAATATATCTTTTAATATGTGTTTACTTTATTTCAAACATAATATTTAGTTTTACAAATAACAATATTGATGATTATTATGTATGTCCAAAATATGAAGAAAAAACGATTGAAAAAATAGAAACTCATTATTATGGCTATGATGATTATTACTATCAAGATAATGATTTAAATATTCATGTATATAAGGATAATGATGTTGTAAAAATCAAAGATGAAATAAATAATTTAGAAATAAATGTAGATATAAAGAATGTAACTAGACTTGTAGTAATAGATGATACAATAATGATTATAGCAATTGATAAAACAAATTATAAATTATACTTTAACAAATTAATAGACTTAAATAATATAAATAATTTTAAAGAATTTGTTATACCTGCATCAAATGCCGTTGGATACTTAATAGATAAAGACAAGGATTTAAAATATCCGATGATAAAAAGTAGCAATAATAGTATTTATATTATAGATGAAAACAAACTATATTTAGTCAGAGAAACTAGTTAATTCTAGTTTTTTTGTATTTTTATGATAAAAAAAATAAATAATAATAAAAGAAGAAAAACAATTGTTTTATACAAAATACTATGATAAGATAAATAAATGGAGGTAAAAGTGCAAATAGAGAATTTTAATGATTTAATAACTAAAACAAATATAAGTGGCTTTGTAACAACGACAGACATAGTAAAAGGAAAACAATATGATAAAGAAAAAATATCTTTTATAGAAAAAAAAGAATCCAAAGGCACATATGAAGATTTAACCGTATTTCATTTTGAAGTAGATTCTGAAACAAAACCAACATATTATGACGTTAAAATAGTATTAGAAAATAATAAAAACATATTAAAATGTACTTGTGATTGTAAGGCTTATCGTAACTTTCAAAGTTGTAAACATATCGGGGCAGTATTTGTTAATTTTTATGAGTTTATATTTAAAAAATCTATAATTAATATCCATAAAATCTCTGATAATATTTTAAAAAAATTTTTGACCGAAGAAAAAAGTTTAATAAAAAAAGAATTAAAAGTTGAATTAATAATCAATGTAACAGAAAAAGAAAATTACTATTACTATGGAAATTACACAGATTTCAATATAAAAATAATGCTCGGAGAAGATAAATTATACACTCTAGGAAATCACATAAGTGCTTTTAAATCTGCCTATGAAAGTGAATATGGTGAAGTATATTTTGGTAAGAATTTTACTTATGTACCGGAAAAATTTTATATACAAAGTGATGCTAAAACAATTCTTGAAGCATATTTTAATATTTATGATGGATACTATAATAGAAGAATAAGAAATGATGAATTTAAAAAATTTTTAAATAAAATTAAAGATACAAAGTTTGTTATAAACAACTATCAAATAGATGGAATAAAAGAGTTTTTTCCCATAGATTCAAATTTAACTAAAAAAGATAATGATTATGAACTAGATTTTGATTTAGATAATATATTGTGTTTAATTTATGATGATTATGAATATATCTTGTATAAAGGTTCCTTGTATCATTTAAGTAAAAAAGAACAAGAACTACTTGAAGAATTACAAGAAAATAAACTTAATAAATTAATAATTCCTAAAGAAAATGTAGATACTTTTACCAAAGGGTTACTTGGTATATTAAGAAAAAATTTAAAAATTGATGCAACAGTAAATGATATAGTATTACCAAAAGATATTCTCACAAAATTATATTTTGATTTAAGAAGCACCTATGTTTTAGTAAATGTTATATTTAAATATGATGAATTAGAAATAAATTATTTTGATAAATCTAACCAAGTTTTAAGAGATATGGAGTATGAAGCTAAAGTAATAAATGATTTATTAAGTTATGGGTTTATAATAGATAAGGATAAGATTATTTTAAATGATTTAGATAAAGAAGTAGAGTTTTTAGAACAAGGATTAGAAATACTTGCAACAAAATACGAAATATTTACAACAGAGAAATTTAAAGGTATTAATATAAAGAAGAAAACATCAATAACATCAATGTTTAGAATAGGAAAAGATAACATATTAAGTTATGATTTTAATCTCGGAGATATAAATAGTAATGAACTAGTAGATATTTTTGCTAATATAAAAAATAAGAAAAAATATTATAGACTTAAAAACGGAGATATCTTAAATCTTGAAGATTCATCTTTAAAAGAATTAAGTGAATTAAAAGATGATTTAGAATTAAGTGATGAAGAGATATTAAAAGGTAATGGCAAACTCTTAAAATATAGAGCAATTTATTTAGATAGTTTAAAAAATACTAAATATAATATCATATCAACAGACAATTTATTTAATAATTTTATTAAAAACTTTTATGAGTATAAAGATTGCAATTTAACCATCCCTAATAAAGAACTATCTATATTAAGGGATTATCAAATTACCGGAGTTAAGTGGTTATATACATTAACTAAAACAGGATTCGGAGGAATTTTGGCTGATGAAATGGGACTTGGAAAAACAATTCAAGTAATTTATTATATAAAGCAAATTCTAAAAGAGGATAAAGATTCAAAATTTTTAATCGTAGTACCGACTTCTTTAGCTTATAACTGGGATCATGAATTTGAAATATTTGGTAAAAATATAAAAAGAAAAATTTGTGTTGGGGCTAAAAATAAAAGAATAAATATCTTAAAGGATTTAAAAAATTCAAGTGTTTACATAACTACATATGGATTGTTACGTGAAGATGAAGAATTATATCAAGATTTAAATTTCCATACTATGATAATAGATGAAGCTCAAAATATAAAAAATAATATGGCTGGAATTACCAAAGTAGTAAAAAAAATAAATGCAAATACAAAGTTTGCTTTAACAGGTACACCATTAGAAAATTCAATTTTAGAATTATGGAGTATATTTGATTTTATCATGCCAGGATATTTAGCAAATTTAACGAAGTTTCAAAACAAATACAAAATTAAAGATTTTGATGAAGATAGCGAAGTACTAATAAAAAATTTAAGTAAGCAAATTAATCCATTTATATTAAGAAGAAAAAAACAGGATGTTGTAAAAGAATTACCAGACAAATTAATCAATGACATATATATTGATTTAAAAGATGAACAAAAAAAATTATATGTAGCAGAATTAAATAGAGTAAAAGAAGAGATGGAAAAAATTATTGAAACCCAAGGAATTAATAAAGCAAGATTTTTAATACTTCAACTACTTACAAAATTAAGACAAATATGTATAGAACCAAAAATTATATATGAAAATTATAGTGATGGATCAAATAAAATAGATCAATTAGATTTACTTGTTAGTGAATATACAAAAAATAATCATAAGATATTAATATTTTCATCTTTTAAAACTGCATTAAAAATTGTAAAAGAAAAACTAGAAAGTGCCAAAATAAAAACATTTATGATTGATGGTAGTGTACCTTCAAAAGATAGAATGAAATTAGTTGATGAATTCAATAATAATGATGACGTTAAAGTGTTTTTAATAATGTTAAAATCTGGAGGAACTGGATTAAATTTAGCTTCTGCGGACGTTGTAATTCACCTAGATTTATGGTGGAATCCTCAAGCTGAAAATCAAGCAACAGATAGAGCTCACAGAATAGGGCAAAAAAATACTGTCGAAGTAATTCATTTAATAACTAAAGGCACAATTGAAGAAAAAATACTGGAACTACAAACTAAAAAAAGATTATTAAGTGATAAATTAATTGATGGAGAAAAAAGAGATAAAAATATTGTATCTGAATTAACAAAAGAAGACATTAAGAATTTATTATCATATGAAAATGAAGATTAAACTCCTTGATGGAGTTTTTTTTATGCGTAAATTTATTGTTAATATATAATTAAATCTCCGTAAAATTTATAAAAAACGCAAAAAACAATTCAATTTAGGAAATATATATTTATGAAAGGAGAAATAGTATGTTTAAAAAAATTAAAAAGAAAAAGTATTATAAGGAGGAATGTGTATGTGTTTAAAGTGTGAACAATTATTAGATATTAACAAAGAAAACAAAGAGAAAAGATTTTTTTCGTTTAATTATGACAGAGTATTTAAAAGCATTATATGTGATGAAAAAGTAAGAAAAAATAAGGACTTTCATTTACTTGAAAGATTAATTAGTGAATGCTTGGAAAAAGAAGTAAAAGTATTAAATATAATACCATCAGAATTACCTGTTCAAAGCACAAATGAAAGAACAAAAAGACTAGATTTATTAGTTAAATGTGAAAATAGGGAAGTTCATTTAGAGCTTAATACCTCATTTGATAAAGCTACACGAATAAGAAATAATTGTTTTTTCTTTTCGTTTTACTCACAGCATACTAAAAGAGGAAAAACATATGATTTAAAAACAGAATTTATTCATATTTCCCTAAATTACAATATGGGAAATAAGTATGATTATTTTTGTGAATTAAATACAAATGATAATAAAGAATTAAATTTATTAGAAAATATTTTAATTCGTCATGTAAACCTTGAAAAATTTGCAAATATTTGGTATGATAATGTTGCTAAAACAAAGCTGAATGGTTCGTTATTGACATTAATTGGGTTAAAAGAAAAAGAAGAAATATTAAAATATGCCAAGAATGTCAATGATAAAGATGTATGGGAGTGTGTAGAAAAGCTTATGAAATTAAATAATAATGAAAGATTTGTATGGGATTTAACCCCAGAAGAAGATGAAATGATGTTACAAAGAGCTAGAGAAGAAGAAATAAGTATCGAATCATATAATAAAGGAATTGAAAAGAGCACAGAGCAAACAGCTATAAACATGATTAAGAAAAATTATTCTCTTGAAGAAATAAGTGAAATAACTGGATTATCAATAGATAATTTAAAAGAAATAAAACAAAAAAAAGAATGTTAATTTAGTTCTCTTACTAAAAACATTCCTTTTTCATTTTTAAATATTTTTTCTAATAATTGGTATTGTATTGCTAAATCTAAAGCCAAAGTAACAAGAACTTCTTTTGCTTTAGTATAGTCATTACACACAATTTTTTCATTTCCATCAGGAAGGATAAATGTTTTCATATTATGTTCGTTAATTTTAATATTTTTAATTTGATCCGGATGAATTTGATAAATTCTATTATGTAATCTGGGAGATCCGACAAATAAAGTTATTTTGTTGATTGGATCAACAACTAGTTGTGTTCCTGCAAATCCCGGAGACATAAACGCTCTTCCAGATAAAGGTGGATAAACGGATAGAAATTGGGGATCTGGTTGTTTTAAATAAACTAATGAACCATAAAATCTAGTGTATTTATCTTCGTCTTTAAAACCAGTTTCAGTATCACTCATAGAAAATAATGCTTCTTTAGATAAGATTTTTTCATTTATCAATGCTTCTGCAAAATTTATCATATCATTTTTTGTTGAGAAAAAGCCTGCATGTCCTGGAGAAATTCCATCGAGTTCTCCAATAGCTATAGCTTTGGGATCATGTACAGTACCGGGAACATTATCAAATCTTGTATGTGCATTTCCATTTTTATCTATAATAGTTGAGAAATTTTCATTAGCAACTCTATTTAGTTTATCAAAAGGTACATTTAAATGGGTATCAACCATACTAGCTTTTTTAAAAATCATTTCTTTAACAAATTCTTCAAATTTCATATTAGATACTTTTTCTACAACATATCTTAATATCATTGCTCCCATATCGGTGTAAGCATTACTTATATTTTGATTACTATCTGGATGTGCTGTTAATAATATTTGTTCAGCTTCTTCTTTATTTTTAGCATTATCAACTCTTTTATCGGTAACTATTCTAATTCTAAACTTTAATAAATCATAAATAGTTGTATCTCCCAGGTTCTTAAATTGGGGAACATATTTTCTTACTGGTTCAAAAACATCAATTAAATCATTTTCTTCCAAAATAAGAATAGCCACGGCAGTAAATGTTTTGGAAGTAGAAGCTAAATCGAAAATAGTGTTTTGTTCAATTGGAAGTTCGCATCTTTTGAAAGTTCCATTAACCAAATCATATTCTTGTCTTAAACCACATAATACGGTATCTCTAGTTTTAAATGTCCCAAAATCAAGTAAAACTCCCGGAGTAATTTTAGTATCATTTACAAAAATATCCATTATTTCTTTTAATCCACTTCTTTGAAACAATTTAAGTCTTAAAGTTGTTAAACTAGCATGTGGGTTATCATAAATAATATCCATAACAGGTTTTAATAATCTCACATAATCTTTATAATTATAAATATCTTGTAAACAAGTAATATTTGTATTATTTTGATTTTTTAATAGTTCATTTAAATATTTTTTATATATTATATATTCATTCATATCAAATTCCCCCCTATGAAGTAGGCTTATTATAATAATTTTATGCTAAAAAGTCAAATTTATAATGCAATATCCATAGTTTTGTGATAAAATTAATGTGGTGGAAATATGAAAAAGACAGGAACAAAGGAAATTGTAAAAAGTACAGAATTTGCTAATACTATTTATCGTATTAGACAAGAAAGAAAACTTACTCAAAAAGATCTTGGAGAAATTATTGGTGTATCCGATAGAACAATATCTAAATGGGAGAATGGTACAACTGTACCAGATTTATGTCAAATAAGAAACATATGTAGAAAGTTGGAAATATCTCCAAGTTTACTAATTAAATCTGAAAAAATATTTAAAGATGGTATGACTGACCTTAAAAGAAAAGTTGGTAAAATTCTAAACTATCTATTACACAATATATTCCTAATAGGTTTTATTATAGTGTTTATTTTGTTGTTATTATATTTTATAAATAATTTTAATGCTGTTAAAATCTATAATTTAAAATTTGATAGTGAAAATATTTATTTAAATCATGGATATTTTTTCAAAACTAAAACAGTTAATATATTAACAATTGAAAACATTGAATTAAGGAAAATAGATTATGAACCAACAGAAGTTGAAGTAGAATTATATACTTACGTAAATGGTGATAAAAAAGTTTTATACAAAAATAATAAGTTGGATAATATATATTTAGAAGAAAACCAATCAGGCACAGACCTTTTAACGAGAGATACGATTGAAAGTTTAAAAAAGAATTTACATTTAACGATTAGAACAAAAGATGTTGATAATGTTGAACAATCTTATGATTGTAAAATAGAACTTGTCAACAAATTTAGTAATAATAAATTATCTTATACACAATTTGTAAAAGATAGCAAAATTGATGTAAATTATTTAGCTTTTCAAAATTTATCTCTTTTTTCGTATGACAAAAATTTAGAAAATATAGAAACATCTCTTTATAGTTTACCAAAAAGAAAAAATAGTTTAGAAGATTTAGGTTATATTTATGATGAAACAAAAGATGTTTATACCAAAGTTGATTCTGATGGTGGATTTATAAAATATACACCAGAAATGGATATGATAAATTACAATTTACATGGAAAAAATTTTTTGAAAATTTATTTTAATAAACCTTTAAATAAGTACTTAATAACAATAACCGATGAAAAAGACAATTTAATTAATGAAGTAAGATTTAATTTTGTTAATAATAACATAAATTGTTTATATGGAAATTGTAATAAATATTTAAACAAAATTTCTTATATAATGGGCATTTACAACGAAATAAACGCAACTCTCTAATAAGGAGAATTACAACTCCCGTGATTTTCTATTTTCTTTTTCGACAAAAACTGGTATGCTGAAAATGGAACAGGAAGGAGGTGCAATTGAACAGTTGAAAAAAAGTATTATAGCATTAACAATAATGCTTGGCTTATTTATTACAACTAACGTAAAAGGTGCAACAGTAACAGATTCTGAATATGCAAGATTAAGATTAATTCATTCAGATATGAGAATCGCAGCAATGAGTGATGAAGAAGCTCAAGAATATTTATCTCTTGATTTAGAGAATTCTAAAAAAGTAAGTAAATATTATAGAGTAACAGAAACAACTAATGGAACAACAACAACAGAAGTCAGCGAAGAAGAAGCAATGAATGCAACGAAGAATATGACAACAAGAGGAACATTGCATACAACTACTTATAAGAATATTCAAATAATTTCAACACCAGGCTCTGTTAAAAATAATTACATCATTGACCTTATAACTTTATGGTTAAAAACTCCTTATATTAAATCTTATGATGTAATTGCAATGAGAGCAGACGATGCATCAGTAATTGAAGGAACACAACGAGGATCACAAACATACAACACGACAAGTGGCTCATCAGGTTATGTAAATTATTCTTATAATGGAACCAATATGGTTAATAATTCAAATGGCTTTGGTATATCAATGAATTTAGTTGATGCAGGATCTATATTTGAATGCTCAATTACAGCAACAGTAACAGCAACTACAGAATGGGCAACAATGTATGGAAGTTATCAACATGCAGCAACAAATGTTACACTAGCTCAATCAAAATCATATGTGATAAGTCATAATGGATATGGTGAAGTAATAAATTTTGCCACAGCCGTTCAAAATTATTATGATGGAATGCAAGGAGTATCTATCGCCCTTGATTATACAGCATAGAATAAAGTGGTACTCACCATCAGAAAAATTTACTATGAGAGCGATTTATATTTTAAAAGGTACTCGATATTATTATTAATATAGTAGGAACTATAAGACTATAACAATACAAAATTGAGGTAGAAATAAAATTTCTCATAGCATACAACTTTGAATATTACATCATGCAACATTGAATATTACATCGTCTTTAAATTCACTTATCTAAAAATATTGTAATAATTAATTTACCAAACACATACGATTACAATAGAAAACGAAAGATGGTGGATTATGGAAAAAGAAAAAATTATATCATCAATAGCCAAACGAGGGAATGGTGAAATCTATTTAGGAGTAGTCGGAGCTGTTCGTACTGGTAAATCTACATTCATTAAAAGGTTCATAGAAAATCTAGTTGTACCAAACATAACAGATGAATATGAAAAGAAAAGATGTTTAGATGAAATACCACAAAGTGCGCAAGGAAAAACAATAATGACAACAGAACCTAAATTTGTACCGAGTAATGGTGCAGCAATCAAAGTCGGCGAATTCGAAACAAGCATCAAGTTAGTTGATTGTGTAGGTTACGTCATCCCTGAAGCTAATGGCTTTGTTGATGAAGAAGGAAATCCAAGGATGGTAAAAAGTCCGTGGTTTGAGGATGCGATTCCTTTTGTGGAAGCGGCCGAAATAGGAACAGAGAAGGTCATCAAAGATCATGCAACAATAGGGATTGTTGTGACAACAGATGGTTCGTTCGGTGAAATCAAGAGGGAGTCTTACCTTGAAGCTGAAGAAAAAGTGGTTAGTGAATTAAAAACAATTGGTAAACCATTTATAGTGATTTTGAACAGTATTCACCCTACAAATACTGAGACTCAAGAACTAGCTAGAAGTTTAATGGATACTTATGATGTTCCGGTCATGCCTATAAGTGCAGAATTAATGAATGAAAAAGAGATAATGGAAATCTTAAAAACAGCATTGTACGAGTTTCCTGTTTTAGACATCAAAGTTTCCATACCTGAATGGGTACATGTCTTACCAAACAGCAATGAAATTAAACAACATTATATAGAAAAAATTAAAGAAAGTGTAATTAGTGTTGAAAAAGTCAAAGATGTTGATTATATACTTGAGCATTTTAAAGATTCAGAATATATTTCAAACTCTTTTATATCTGAATTAGATGCATCAACAGGGACTGTAACCATAACACTCGACAGTCCAAACGAACTTTATACAGAAACACTAAAATCTTTAATGGGAGATATGATTACCACAAAAGCAGGACTTCTTAAATTATTTGCTAATTATGCTGAAGATAAAGAAGAAATGGATTCTCTAAAAGGTGCCATTAAAATGGCCAAAAATACTGGATATGGTATTGTATATCCAAGTATAAGAGAATTAAAACTACAAACTCCTGAACTTGTTAAGCAGGGTAGCAGGTATGGCGTTAAACTTAAAGCCGTGGCTTCAAGTATCCACATGTTAAAAGTTGATGTAGAGTCTACTTTTGAACCAATAATAGGAAGTGAAATTCAATCTAAAGAATTAATTGATAGATTAATGAAAGATTATGAAAATGATGCTTCTAGTATTTGGAAGAGTGAAATATTTGGTAGAAGTCTAGAGGCAATCGTACAAGAAGGAATACAAGCTAAACTTAGTATGATGCCTGATAATACCAGATATAAACTTAAAGAAACGGTATCAAAAATCGTTAATAAAGGATCAAATACATTAATTGCAATAGTAATATAGCTATTGCTTTTTAATTTTATAAAAAAAATTTACAAAACATCTAATAAGTGTTAAAATATTTTTACTTCGGGGGCGTTTTAAATGAATAAAATATATAATTTTACAAATGAATTTGTAGCAGCATATCCAAAGTTATACAATATGGATGGAATAAACATGTTATCAATTTTAGGTAGTGGAGATCAATATTTTACAGCAATTTTAAATGGAGCAAAAATTGTAGATTTAATAGATGTAAATATTGTAAGTTGGTATTATTTTATTTTAAAGTTTACTGCTATTAAGTATTTAAGCTATGAAGAATTTATATCTTATTTTGTTATTAATAAAATTAATGATATAACAACATATCTTAAATTAAGAGAATATTTACCATATGAAGCTAGAAGATTTTTTGATAAATTAAGAATAACTAAAACATCATTTTCTAGTATAATCATAAATAGTAATATAGAAACATTATTTGATGAAGAAAAGTACAGAAAATATATTCCTTATTTTGATAAGTTAGAATATTTAAAACTCCAAGAAATATTAAAAAATAAAACATTACCAACTTTTTTTAACTATGATTTTAAAGACTTTGTAACTTTAAATAAAAAGATAAGCTATGATTTATTAATGCTATCAAACATTTTTGATTGGATGAATTTAAGTCCTACAGAATTTAAAGCAATGTTAGATAATGTAAATATTTCTGTTATACAAGCTTTATATAAATGGAATTATTCACTTGTTGCATTAGAATTTCAGAATTTAGGTTTTGAAGTATCTAGTGTACCACCAGTAATTGAAAGTGAATATACAAAAGAAAATTTTGTGTTTACTTTACGAAAAACCAAGTAATATTTTGAAAATATTGCTTTTTTTAAATTATAATAATATAATTAAATAGGTGATTAAAAAATGTATGAAAATAAAAAAATATTAATTTTAGGAGCTGCTAAAAGTGGTATCGCGGTAGCTAAAGTTTTAGCTAATAAGCATAATGATATAACAATTACAGATTTAAATGATCTTTCTAGTGAAATAAAACAAGAACTTGAATCACTAAATATTAAAATAATTATTACAAAAGATCAACTTGATTTAATTGATAATTCTTGGGATTTAATAATTAAAAATCCTGCGATTATGTCAACAAGTAATTTGATAAAAAAATGTGAAGAATTAAATTTGCGAGTTGAAAATGAAATTGAAGTAGCATATCATTTTTTACCTCAAAATATTACAATTATCGGAGTAACTGGATCAAATGGAAAGACAACTACAACTACAATAATTTATAATATGTTAAAAAGTTTGGGAAAAAGTGTTATTCTCGGAGGTAATATTGGAACCCCTCTAACAGATTTAATTAGCAAAATAAAAGAAGGTGATATTTTACTTTTAGAAATAAGTGATCATCAATTATGTGACATTCATGATTTTAAGACAGATATTAGTGTCTTAACAAATATTTGTCCAACGCATTTAGATTATCATGGAACATATGAACATTATAAAAAAACTAAAGAAAAAATATTTAACAAGCATACTAAAGATGATTTAGCAATAATTAATTTTGAAAATGAAGATGCTTTAAATGCCAGCAAAAATATTGCTTCACAAAAAGAATATTTCAGTAGTAAAGGAAATACTAATGCTCGTGCTTATCTTGAAAATGATGGAATATATCTTGATAATAAATTAATTATTAAAACAGATGAAATAAAATTAAAAGGTATTCATAATTATGAAAACATTATGGCAGCGATATTAGTTTGTGAAAGATTTGATTTAAATATTGATAAAATAAAAGACTTTTTAGCTAATTTTAATGGAGTAGAACATAGACTAGAATTTGTAAGAAGAATAAATAATGTTGATTATTATAATGATTCTAAATCAACTAATCCAACATCAACAATTACAGCATTAAAGACATTTGATAATCCAATACATTTAATTCTTGGTGGCTTAAATCGTAATCAAGATTATCATGAATTAGATGAATACATGAAAAATGTCAAGTGTATTTACGCTATCGGAGAAACAACTGATATTGTTGCTGAATATGCCAAAAGTATAAAAATCAATTGCTTTAAATGTCAAACTCTACAAAATGCAATGTTAAAAATAAAAGAAAATGTTGAACCAAATGAAATAGTTTTACTATCGCCTGGGGCATCAAGTCAAGATCAATATCCACATTTTGAAGATCGTGGCAATGAATTTAAAAATATAGTTGAAAAATTATAAATAAGAAGGTATAATTATTATATAATAAAAAAGGGGCTGATAAAATGAATGGACAAAATCCAAACACTTTAAATAATAGCGAAAATAATTTAAATGGGACTACTTTGGGTTCCACAACTTTAGGGCAAGCACAGATGCCAAATCCAAATTTGGTACAAAATACAGTACCAAATCAAATGCCGGCACAAACCCCAACACCAAGCCCAATGCCAAATTTAAATGGGCCAGTTGCAAATCCAAGTCAAATTCCAAATACTAATGTGGAACAAGTAGAAACTCCGGTACAAATTAACAGCAATCCGGTAAACAATAATGTTCCTCCGGTTTCACAAGCACCAAGTGAACCAACCCCAGTTGCTCAACCAATTCCAGGAACAGACTCATCAGTTAATTTAAATAATTTAACTGGCAATACTATTGGAAGTGGAAATTTAGGATTTAATCAAACTAGTCAAGGTTTTATGGAAAACAGAAAAATGGAGAATATAGGTATAGTGCCCCCACCAAATACTGAACCACAAAAAAATAATAAAAAATCCAACAAGTTACTATTTATTCTACTAATAATAGTATTAATTGCAGGAGTAGCCTTCGGAGTATATTATTTTTTAAGTGTTAGTAACAACAAAGTAAAACTTACAACAAATGAACTTACTATAAATCTTGGTGAAACTATTCCTGATGATATAGCAAGTTATGCTAAAGTAGTCAGAGGAAATATAAACAAATGTAGTTTAAATACTAGTTTAGTTGACACCTCAAAATTAGGAAAATATAAAGTAACAATAACATGCGGAAAAGATAGTTATACAACAAATGTTAATGTAAGTGATAAAGAAGCCCCAAAAGTTGAACTAAATGTAGTATTTAAAACAGTAAATACGTCTGTAAATATTGAAGATTTTGTAAGAAGTTGTAATGATCCGTCTAATTGTAAAACAAGTTACGTAAATGAAGAAACAGTAAATAATTATCTTTTAACAGCAGGGGGACCATATAAAGTTGAAATTCAAGCTGCAGATGATAGTCAAAACAAAAAAACTTATACAACAGATCTTTATGTAACAAGTGAAGATGTATTCTTATTCCTAGATTGTTCAACAAATGAAGAAGCTTTAACGAGCTATAAAGCAAAAAAAGTAACTTCTGATATCTTCCCAATAAGTAGAAATAATTTTGCATTTTTACAAGTAGCTAGAAGAGATTACATCTATACTTTTGAAACAGAAGAAGAGTATAAAAAAGCTATAGGGAATAGGGATAATGAAATAACATTTGATAATATAACAGGTAGTGCAATTTATGATGATGCAAATTTGAAATTAATAATAAGTACAGATTTATCTTTAGAAAAACTAAATAGTGAAAATAATGGAGCATTTCCAACAAACTATTCAGATATTCAAAGGTTATATGCTGAAAAAGAAGGATATGCTGGGCCTCAAATATTAAAGACATATCCACAATATACAAATACAGAAGAAAGTGAATAAACTCATTTTCTTCTTTTATATTTTTTAAAAACGTGTTACAATTATTGTGAGGTTGATGAAATGAAAAATGATAATGGCAACAAATTCTTATTTACAATCGCTGTATTACTTTTAGCATGTCTAGTGTGCATGGTTTTTATAAAAATATTTATATTCGACAAGAAAAAAGAAGATAGACCGAAAGAAGTATCAGAAGATGTAATTAAAGAAGTATATTCATATTTAGATATAACACCTTTAAATAATGAAATAACTTTTTATGCCAATCAATTTATAAAAAGTAATAATTTAAGTTACCAAACATTAGCAAAAGCAACTTATAATTATATAGTAAATTATGATAAATTTAAATTAGAAGCAACCACAGATGAAGATCAAAAATTAATAGATAAGGGAACTCTAATTTATAAAATAAAAACAGAAGTCTTTATAGAAGAAACAAGTAAGATATTTGAAAATCCAACATTAACATTAAATGAACATTTTAATACTTTTGATATAGATGAAGAAACTAGTGCTAAAGTTATTAATGATTACGTATATATATATAAATTAAATGATAAAATAAATAATAATTATATTACATATCGAGGAATGTTAAGTTATACATTAACAGATAATAACGATACAATTATAATAACAGAGTATTATTTAGGATGTGATAAAGAAACAAGAAAATGTTATGATACTTTTGGTACACAAAATACACCAAATTCAATTACATATAGTGAGAATTTAGATGCCAGTACCATGACACCAAAACTAAAAAAATATGAACACACATTTAAAAAGATAGATGGAAATTATAAATGGGTTAGTGTAGAAGGGGTTTAAAACTTTTTCGGGGGGATAAAAATGCAAGATATATATTCATATTCATATTCAGTATTTAATATTTTTATAGATAATTTAAGTGTTTATTTTAAAGGCGATAACTACAAAATCGATAATGCTATATTCGACTTTTTAACCAATAAAAATAGCAAATACAATTCTAAATTTGAAACTTTTATGGATGAAAAAATCTGGGATTTAAATTCTATAAAAAAAGTACTAATGTTAATGATCGCTAGTAAAGCCTATATCCTTAATTATTATGATTACATACATAATATAAATAAAGAGGTATGCCAAGAAACTTTAGAAGAGCTTGAAGATCTTGATTCGAAAAATATTATCAAAGAATTTCACATAGATGGAGTTTTAAGAGAAAAATGGCTGGAAGATTTTCATGAGTTTATAAATAGGCCTTACATATTTCAAAGTCAAAGTAAGTATTTAATTATAAAAAATAATAAAATAAAACAAGTATTTAGAATAAATCCATATGAAATATTGGATATATCAGATTTTATAGATAACGATAAATTTATAACATCAGAAATAACAATTCAAACATTATTAAATATTTATGATGAATCACTTGAAGAAACCATTAGTGTAAGTTTAGAAGAAGATAGATTAGATAATGATAATTTACTTATAAAAACATTTATTAAAAATTTAATTAGCCATTTAAAAAATGATGATAAAAAAATCATAAATTATGTAAAATATATGATAGCAAATATATATGAAACTATAATTATAGAGATATATGGAAAAAATGAGGATTATAAAAGATTTGCTAATTTAATTTATTATATTGAGCATACTGAAATAAACGATATAGTAAAAAGATTTTTTCAAGATTATTTATTTGCACTTAATGTAATAGATGCTTTTTTAGAAAGTAATGATTATTTGCTTGAAGGAGATCTTTTTGAAAAAAGAGAAGTATTTAAAGAAAAAGGAGATTTAAAATTGCTTCGAAAATTAAATCCTTATTATAATGAAGAAGAAACTGTTTTCAAAAAAATAAAAGAAACTATGGAAGCGTAGTTTCTTTAATCATTTAATAATACTGCATGAACAACATATTTACTATATTCATCAGCACAAGTTGATAATGTTAAAATTTTATCATTTTCATTTAATGTAATACCAAAATTATAAATACTTCGGTCTTTAATCATATCAAACATATTCATTTTAGTACTTGTATCTGGAAATATTACTTGAAGATAATCTGTAGTGGTTTCAACTCTATACATAGAAAATATTTTATAGTGAAGTTCATCATATAAAGTTCTAATTGTAATAACTTGATTATCTGGATTACTATACCAATTATATCTCATCATATTTTGTAAATTACCAAACATTATACCATTATAATACCTATTGTGAGCATATAATATAAGATTATCACTTAAATTTACAACATCTCCACGAAAGTCCATGAAAACCCAACCATTTTTGTCATTTTCACGATAAATGTTATGACTTAAATAATAATTATTATCAGTGGCTTGAACAACTGGATAATTTATATTAGTATTGGGAACAATTACCCAAGCAACGGTTTCAGGATTTATTAGATAAACACTTGCAACATCTTCATTTTTTACAAGTTTTTCATTTTCTTCTTTGTTTTCATTAAGTTTATTAATAATAACTGTGGTATCATTTAAGGAAATAACTTCTTTTAATTCATTTTGTATTTTATTAACACCTTTCATTGAAGTATAATTATCATAAAATATATAAGTAAAAGTAAATCCAATAATTAATATAATAATATAACCACAAGTTTTTAAAATACTATAATTGGTTTGTTTTAAAATATTATCTTGTAAATATTCTTTACTATATTTAAGTCTAAAATATATTTTATATCTTTTGCTTTTTTTCTTATTAAAGTTATGTAAATAGGCAATTGTTTCTTCATTTTCGATATTAGCATGAATGACTATTTTAACATTCTTTTTGTTATATTTTTTTAATATTTTAATAATATATTCTAAATCACTTTTATTAACATAATCAACATTTATAGTACGTAAGTATTTATTAATAGAACAAAAAGCTTCGAAATCTTCTTCATCTTGCAAAGAAAGAGGCAAGTCCATTTGTAAAGTCATTTTATAAAACAGACTTGAAAATATACTTAAATTATTTTTTAACATAAAATTAGATAAATATAAAATTTCATTTCTAGATTCTACGATTATTCCATGTTTATCTAAAAACTCAATCATAAATGGTTGAAGATTATAACAATTTACATTTTTAATACTTGTTTTTGTAATATTTTCACATATTTTAAAAGTAAGTTGACTATCTTCATTTAAAATTAAATTTTTAATGTTTTTATTATTTTTTACGATATCTAATATAGGTAAAACAAATTCATTTTTTTCAATTACTAAAGTATCAATATTATAATTATTTGTAATTTCATTTAAAAAAGTTGAAACTATTTTTAAGTTACTAATTAAATATTCCAAAGAAAAAAGTAATTCATCAGCACTGATGACATTTGTGTTTAGTAAATTTTTGTTGTTAGAAGATAATTTTACCTTTTCCTTTACAATAATTGTATTGTTTTTTATTTTAAATAATATTTTTTTCATATTCTCAAATCCTTATACTACAATATTATAATATCACAAATTTACACTTTTTAGTATAATTTTATAAAAAATATGTTGTTTTTTGTATTTTTATGAT
>OIYS01000378.1_pt1 | contig 32335 bp, 26 predicted proteins | sample 1588271 | NCBI WGS metagenome assembly OIYS01 (sample SAMN03283286) | human gut metagenome | biome: human-associated habitat; material: feces | host: Homo sapiens | place: Peru | collected 2012
CATTATCATATTCCTCCATGGTATCCCATTCACTTACCTTCTCAAATTCCGATTTGAATTTGAAATAATCTATGGCTATTATAGCATATCATAGGTTGTTAGTAAAGTTCTCCAAAAGCCTGATAAACAGTGGATTTATCGCAGTTTGCTCACCTTAAGCGGACATAGAACAAACGCAATTTTGTTTTGAAATCATAGTGCGTTTTAAATATGACATTATTTCAGACAGTAAATTACTATTTGCTGTTTGACGAAAATATCAGCTACTACCGATTGTTTTGTGTTTGCACACAAAACAAATGGCGAACACGGTTCGCCGCTACAGTATAACAGCTATTTTGCGACATTTATAAAGTATGTTTTTGCATATAATTATATAATTTCTGCATTACCGGCGGGCGTCCAATGAACGCCCCTACAGATTTGCGGCATTTATAAAATTTGGCTTAAGAAAAATTTTTATTTATTATATAGGCAATAACCGTAAAATGTCAATCCGTTGTTATAAATAAAAAGCCCTTTGAGAAAAGGAATTTTCCTCTCTCAAAGGGCAAGTTGACAAACTTGAATTTGCAGAGCCTATATCATTGAAATGATTGTCATAATAACATCTATTCCATTTCCTAATAAATTTCCTATAAAATGGGCAGTCATTGGTACATATATATTTTTAGTCTTTATGTATGAAATACTTAAAGGAAGCGCCCATATCATAGTTAAAAATATCCCCCATATCGTTAATGAATGTTCTATAGCATACAAAAACATACTTAATAAGGTTGTGCTTATGAGCATTCTTTTATTCTGAAAAGAAATCATGTTTTTTCTATAAAATGTTTCTTCCGTAATTGCAGGTAATATGATTGTAGATATTGCAAATATCGTTAATGTCAGCCAACTATCTCTTCTTAGCGCAATCGTTCCTGTGTTGTAATTTGGAAATAAGTTTTCCAGAATTATTGTTATAATAAATGCACTAACAAAAAGTAATGCAGTAATACTTACTTGTTTCCAAAATCTCTTACCGCCCTTTATGTTACGCAACCATTCTTTCAACGAAAAATCTTTCTTTATACAAAAGTATATCAGCAATAGCAGATAAAATATGAAATTAGTATAAATAAAATACTCCTTCGGAAATATAAAACAGGATAATATAAATACACTCTCTATTATGATTGGTATTATGTTTTTTCTCAGATATTTTCCCATTACTGACCGCCTCTTTCAAATAATAAATTCCGATTTGTATTTCTGTTTGTTTTAAAAATGGGCAATCCCGATTGGAATTGCCCACTCTTTGTGCTAATTATGCGATTTTTTCTTGCTTGCACCGATTTCTGCATCAATCTATTTTGTAAACGGTACATTTTTACATCATATTTTAATAAAGCTTTGCACCTGCGGGAATATGGTTATCAACCATGAGGAGGTGGAGCTTTTCTTCGCCTTCTTCTTCGTGAACTGCACTGAGGAGCATACCGCAGGAGTCAATGCCCATCATTGCTCTCGGCGGAAGATTTGTGATAGCGATAAGAGTCTTTCCAACCAGTTCTTCAGGCTCATAATAAGCGTGGATACCGCTTAAAATTGTGCGGTCTGTGCCTGTGCCGTCATCAAGAGTGAACTGTAAAAGCTTCTTTGACTTCTTAACAGCCTCGCAAGCCTTAACCTTTACTGCACGGAAATCTGACTTTGAGAATGTTTCAAAATCAACATATTCTTCAAACAAAGGCTCAACCTTCACCTTTGAAAAATCAATCTTTTCTTCAACAACAGCGTCCTTGGTTTTCGGAATACCTGACGGCTTCTTGTCGGAATCCAAGCTCTTCATAGTCGGGAAGAGGAGAACATCACGGATTGCGGCTGAATCTGTGAGGAGCATACACATTCTGTCGATACCAAAGCCGATACCGCCTGTCGGAGGCATACCGATTTCAAGTGCGTTGAGGAAATCCTCATCGGTTGTGTTAGCCTCATCATCGCCCTGTGCGAGAAGTGCCTCCTGAGCCTTAAAACGCTCTCTCTGGTCAATTGGATCGTTAAGCTCCGAATACGCATTAGCCATTTCCCAGCCGTTCATAAAGAACTCGAATCTCTCAACATAATCGGGATTTTCGGGTTTCTTCTTTGTAAGCGGAGAAATCTCAATCGGATGATCCATAACGAAAGTAGGCTGAATCATATGCTCTTCTGCAAATTCTTCAAAGAAAAGGTTGAGGATGTCGCCCTTCTTGTGGCGTTCTTCAAATTCAACACCCTTTTCCTTAGCAATTGCCTTTGCCTCTTCATCAGAATGAATTTCGTTGAAATCAACGCCTGAATACTTTTTAACAGCGTCAAGCATTGTAATTCTTTCAAACGGCTTGCCAAGATCCATTTCAATGCCGTTGTATGTGATTGTTGTTGTGCCGAGAACCTCCTGTGCAACATGGCGATAGAGGTTTTCGGTAAGATCCATCATACCGTTGTAGTCGGTATATGCCTGATAAAGCTCCATAAGAGTAAACTCAGGGTTGTGACGGGTGTCAACACCCTCGTTACGGAATACTCTGCCGATTTCGTAAACCTTTTCAAGTCCGCCTACAATAAGTCTTTTGAGGTAAAGTTCAAGAGAAATTCTGAGCTTTAAATCCTCGTCAAGAGCGTTGAAGTGAGTAAGGAACGGACGAGCCGACGCACCGCCGGCATTTGCAACGAGCATAGGAGTTTCAACCTCCATAAAGCCCTGATTGTCAAGGTAACGGCGGATACTGCTGATAATTTTTGAACGCTTTACAAAGGTATCCTTTACTTCGGGATTCATAATAAGGTCAACATAACGCTGACGGTAACGAAGGTCTGTATTTGTAAGACCGTGATACTTTTCGGGGAGGGGTTTGAGTGATTTGGAAAGGAGCTTAACCTCTTTTGCATGAACAGAAATTTCGCCCATTTGCGTTTTGAAAACAAAGCCCTTTACCTCAACGATATCGCCGATATCCCACTTTTTAAGGAAACCGTATTCTTCTTCACCGAGATCGTCAAATTTTGCAAAAATCTGGATTTTGCCCGAACGATCCCAAAGATCCATAAACGAAACCTTGCCCTTGCCTCTTTTTGAAAGCAAACGGCCTGCAACGCATACATCTTTGTTTTCGTACTCTTCAAAATTATTCTTAATTGTTTCCGTGAGAACATCACGGGCACTTGTTGTAATTACAAACGGATCTCTGCCTGCTTCTTTGAGGGCGTCAAGCTTTTCGTATCTGACCTTGATAACATCGCTTGTGCCGGTCTGCTGTGGCTTCTGACTCATTTCCAATCATTCCTCTCTTTTCAATATCAATAAATCTGACGGACACGCAAACGCAGAATCCGTCAGGAAAAATTCAAAAAATTACTTTGAGATTTCAAGAATCTTAAATGCCTTTACGCCGCCGGGAGTTTCAACCTCAACAACATCACCGACACATCTGTCCATAAGAGCCTTGCCCACAGGTGATTCGTCTGAAATTTTGCCCTGTGCGGGATTTGTTTCGTTAGAACCCGAACCAACGATTTTGTATGTCATCTGTCTGTCTGTGCCAACCATTTCGATTGTAACAACAGAAGTGAGGTGTACCTTATCGTTAGATGTTTCGGACTCGTCAATAATCTGAGCAGTTTTGAGGATAGATTCGATAGTAGCGATTCTTGCCTCCATAATAGCCTGCTCGTTCTTTGCGTCATCATATTCACTGTTCTCGGACAAGTCGCCGTAGGAACGGGCTACCTTGATTTTCTCTGCAATTTCTTTACGCTTGACATTTTGTAATTCTGCAAGTTCCTCTTCAAGATTTTTAAGACCTTCCGCAGTAAGCATTGTTGGTTTAGCTGCCATTTTTATCGTTCCTTTCAGTTAATACCGCACCTGCACGACTTGCGTATGCGGCATAAAATTCTTTACATAGCAAAAAACTGCATATAGGTTTATTATAGGTTTTTTCACACTGATTGTCAAGCAAAACGGGCAAGATACCTGCAAAGAGATTTCACGGTCTGTGCCTCATTATCGTTACGGCACAAATCGGGAACAATTGAACCGAGTTCGTACTGCGAACCGAGTGTGTAGAGTGCCGAACAAAAGTATTCTTCCGACAATCCGTCAGGTCGCAAAAGTGCGAAACCGTTCGGCATTTTAAAGCAATAACGAAAGTACACAAAGCCTTTTATATTCGCTTTTGGTCTGCCGTTTGTAAGAAGAACCGCATCATTTCGTAGAGGCAGATTTTCTTCAACCTCAAACGGTGCAATAACAAGGTCGCAATTAGAAAGCTGTTCACGGTGGTGGGTAACAACGGCACACGCACCTGTTTCTTCGGCAATGGTATTCAGTTCGTCATAGAACACATCTTCGTTGTCTGTAATAATGCTGACATTGCCCGTGTATTTCAGAACAAAAGCAACAAGGTCGGTGCATTGTGCGTCGGGGTCATAAATTCCTACCGTCAGCCTTTCGGGAGCATCAAATTTGCTGAGGGCATAAAGTGCCATATTTGTGCAAAGTCTTGCTGAAAAAAGCGGCGAATAAAATCGCTTGTAACCGCTGTCATTCGGAAAAGTCATTTCTTCACAACACAAAAGTCTTGTACGCTGATTGCCGATTGCCCTGTCAATTTTATTGAGATTGACCTTTTGTCTGCGACAGATGTATGTAAGCTGTTTCACGCTTACGCCCCTTGCCCTCTTGATTTCAACGCACACCTTGTCCCCTCTTATTCTGTTGATTAACTGCCTTATTTTCCCGCACTTTTCGGGAAACACAACATTCAATGAAGTAATCAAAACAAAAACCTCCGCATATTTACTTATTTAAGTATATGCGAAGGCTTTTAAATTAATTATCAAATTGTGTATGTCCGAATCAATATTCTGACATAGGGTTGTATTTCACACCGTTAAGACGACATTCATAATGGAGATGAGGTCCTGTTGAGTTACCTGTTGAACCAACATAACCGATAACCTGTCCTCTTGAAACGGTCTGACCTGAACTTACTGTAAGGCTTGTAAGGTGACCGTAAACTGTCAACTTACCGCCTGCGTGGCTGATCATTACATAGTTACCGTAACCGCCACCGCAGCCGCAGCTGTAGCTCTTGCCCCAGTTGTGTGTACAACTACTGTTGCTTGCAATAACAGTACCGTCGGCAGCTGCAACAACAGGAGTTCCCATAATACCTGCACCTGCAATATCAATTCCGCCGTGGTTATAAGTTTCTCTGTCTTCTCTCCACGGTGATGAAAGATATGTAAATCCCGGTGTTGGCCATGCAAAGCCTGAACCTGACGGGACAATTACAGATGATGAACCTGAGCTTGAAGAACCGGAACTTGATGAACCCGAACTGCTTGAGCCGCTTGATGAATTACTTGAAGAGCTGCTTGAGCTTGAGCTCTGGGCAGCCTGAGCAGCCTGTTCTGCAGCAGCTTTCTGTGCAGCATAGTACTCGCTGATTTTAGCTTCAATCTCATCACTCTGCAAAGCCGCACTTTCAAGAGAACTCTGTGCTTCGGAATTTGATGCGTAAAGGTTTTTAAGAATCTCGTCATTATCGGAAATGAGTTTGTTAAACTCGTCCTGATCAGACTTGAGAGATGCCTGCTGAGTTTCAAGGTCTTTCTTGTCAGCCTCAAGAGATTCCTTCTGGGTGCTGAGCTCGTCAAGCTTTGTCTGAATTTCGCTGATGAGTTCCTTGTCGCTGTTTGCAAGGCTCTTTACAAGTTCTACCTTATCAACAAGGTCAGAGAAATCTTTTGCACCGAAAATGATTTCAAGGTCGGTTGCGTTGCCTGACATATAGAGAATTCTCAGTCTGTTTGCGAGAGCATCGAACTGATCTTCAACCTCGGAAAGTCCCTTGTCATAGGCATCCTGCTTTTTCTTAATATCATCGTTAAGGCTAGAAATTTTCTCACGGGTTACTGCAATTTTTTCGTCAAGAACCTGAACCTTGCTTACAAGAGCGTTCTTGTACTCTTCCTTTTCTGCAATGTCCGACTTTGTATCATCAAGAATTTTCTGATACTTTTCGTTTTCCTGTTCAAGCTGCTGAAGCTGCTGTTCAAGATCTGAAATGCTGTCCTCAGCAGAAACGGTAGTCGGGATTGCCATGGGGATAGAAATCATACAAACGCAGAGCATTGCACATAAAATTCTTTTTAATTTGTTCATTGTAATCTCCTCCTTTAATATTTCTGTCGGGATTACCAACCGAGTATTTCGTTACCTTCCATTTTAAGGTATTTTCTGATTGAAATAAAGCTGCCGAAGAAGCCGATAATGATACCTGCAACTGCAAACAAGCCGCCTGTAATCCAGATGACATTGTTAATCGGAATGAAATCAATCGGAACAATCTGATAAACAAGAGCCTGTGCAGTCTCATAGAGGATTGCAATCGCACCTGTTGAAAGAATTGCGGAAATAAGTCCGATTATCATACCCTCAATAAGGAACGGCCAGCGGACAAACGAGTTCGTTGCACCAACCGATTTCATAATGCTGATTTCAAATCTTCGTGAATACATTGTTGCACGAATTGTGTTGGCAATGATGAAGATTGAAATGACTGTCAAAGCGCACACAACAGCAACGCAAATCATATTTACAAGATTGCTGATATCCGTAAGCTTTTTGGCAAGTTCACGGTGACTGCTGAAACTGTCAACACCGTCAATTTTCTTGATTTGTGCAATAGTTTCATCGTACTTTGACAAATCTTTCATTACAACAATAAATGAATCAGGGAGTTTGTTTCTGCCCTTCATCTCGGCAAAAAGGTCATCACCGAGAGTTGATTTATACTGCTTTATCGCATCTTCCTTTGAAAGAAAGGTTGCCGACTCAACATTGTCAAGCTTTTCAATTGCTTTTCCGACATAAACAGCCTCAAGCTGTGAATATCCGTCTTTAATGTATACAGAGGTTTCATTTGACTTGCCGACAGATTCAACAACCTTGTCAACATTCAATGAGAAAAGTGCCGCCGCACCCGTGAGAACAAGACAGCTTATAAGTACGCAGACAGAAGCGATACTCATAATACGGTTGTTCCACACATTTTTGAAACCCTCTTTTGTCAAATAACCAAATCCGGTCATATCAAAAATCCTTTCAAAATCCTATTTGCGTCAACGCATTATTCCGGAACAACCACTGCATTATCGGGATAATCCGGTGTATTTTCTTCTTCACCGCTGTCATCACCGTAATCGTCAGCATAGTCATCTTTAACAAACAAATCCTTGGTGTCGCTCTTAATTTTTCCGTGGTCAAGAACAACAACTCGTCTGTCAAACTCACGAACAAGGTCATGTTCATGCGTTACAACAATAACGGTTGTGCCTGTTGCGTTAATTTCATTGAGAAGCTCAATGATTTCGTGTGACATCTCGGGGTCAACATTACCTGTCGGCTCATCGGCAATAATAATTTCGGGGTTATTCACAAGGGCTCTTGCAAGGCTTACACGCTGTTGCTCACCGCCCGAGAGTTCACTCGGTCTGTTTTTCATCTTATCTTTAAGACCGACAAGCTCAAGAACATACGGAACACGCTTTTTGATTACTGCCGAAGATTTTCCGACGGCACGCATCGCAAACGCAACATTGTCGAAAACACTCATCTTGTCAATAAGTCTGAAATCCTGAAAAACAATGCCCATATGACGGCGCAGATAAGGAACCTTGCCTCTTCTGAGCTTTGTAACATCGGTACCGTTAATAACGATTTTGCCCGATGTCGGAGTTTCCTCATGCATAATGAGTTTAAGAAATGTACTCTTGCCTGCGCCCGATGCACCGACAATAAATACAAACTCACCCTTATCAATACTCAGCGTAATACCGTAGAGAGCATGAGTGCCGTTAGGGTATGTTTTAGACACATTTATAAAATCAATCATAAAGTCACCTTTGTTTTGTAGTTATTGTACAAATACTCACAAAAAGTCAAAACGCCCAGAGCACAGCAACTGCGCTATGCTCGGGCACACTTTAACTAAATCAGTATTTTGTAGGACTTGCGTTGAGGTACTTCTTAACCATAAGAGCTACCTTAAACACGATTGCGTCCTCAAACTCACGGAGGTCAAGACCTGTAAGCTTTTTAATTTTTTCAAGTCTGTACACAAGAGTATTTCTGTGTACAAAGAGCTTTCTTGATGTTTCGGAAACATTGAGGTTATTCTCAAAGAATCTCTGAATTGTGAAGAGAGTTTCCTGATCAAGGCTTTCAATTGAACCTCTCTTGAAAACTTCCTTAAGGAACATTTCGCACAAAGTTGTAGGAAGCTGATAGATAAGACGGGCAATACCGAGGTTATCGTAGCTTACGATTGTACGGTCTGTGTCAAATACCTTTGCAACCTCAAGAGCTGACTGAGCCTCTTTAAAGCTTCTTGCAAGGTCCTTAATACCTGTAACTGTTGTGCCGATACCGACAACGCAGTGTGTGTAGAACTCGCTTGAAAGTGTGTCTGAAATCGAGCTTGCAAGCTTTTCAAGGTCACGGCTCTCTGTGTCAGGCTTAATTTCCTTAACAAGTGCAATTTCAACCTCGTTAATGTTGATAACAAAGTCCTTTGACTTGTCCGGGAAAAGATTCTGAATTATATCATAAGCGGAAACATCTGTTTTTGAAACAATTTTGATAAGCAGGCAAACACGGGAAACCTCGCTGTTAAAGTGAAGTTCTCTTGCCTTAAGGTAAATATCACCCGGAAGAATGTTGTCAAGAATAACATTCTTAATGAAGTTTGAACGGTCGTACTTTTCGTCATAGTACTGCTTAATGCTTGCAAAGGAAACTGACAAAAGCTGAGCATACTTCTGAGCATACTCATCGGTACCCTGAACAAATACTGCATAATCATACTTTGCATTGCTGCCGAATGATCTGTATGTATAGCCGTTTACAACAAACGGTGCTGTTGAGCTGAGTGTTTCGGAATTAACGCTCTCGTTAACCTCGCCGATTTTTCCAAGCTCGGAGCAGGCAATGACAACCGAAGTCTCGTCAATTACGCCAATCGTTCTGTCGATTGCATCTTTCATCTGGTGAACAATACCTTGAAATAATCTGTTTGACATAAATTTTTACCTCGTTTTCTCCGCAGTTTATATATTGTGATTGTAAAGAGTTCAATAAAATACAATCTGTCTCATATACATATTACACAAAAACGAGAAAAAAATCAACCTCTATTTACAATTTTTCTTGAATTTTTTTAGAGAATTTGCATAATCAGCAAAAAGTTACAGTTTTGAAAGCAAAATTAAACAATTGTTACATGAATTTATCACTTTTTTAATATATCACAACATTGTGTTGGTTTTGTGACAAAATACGAAAAATATCTATTCATCACGGTTAATCTATTATAAAATTTAAATGCAAATGGTTTTTGAAAGTTATTGTGCTTACGGCAACAATCGTTTCCTTCCGACAAACGCAAAATCGGCGGAGCATATGCTCCGCCGTAAAAGACCTAATTAAGTTATAATCAGTTTGTGATTGTCTTCTCAGTGTCCTTATCAAAGATGTGGAGTTTGCTAAGGTCGAATGCAATCTGAATTTCGTCACCTGGCTTAGCTGTTGAAGTTGGTTCAACACGAGCTGTGATAGGTGTGCCGTTGATATTTACATAGAGGTAAATTTCAGCACCCATAAGCTCAGTAACATCAACATTAGCTGTGAGGAGACACTCTGCCTTAGCGAGTTCTTCAGGCTCATCGTGAACATGCTCAGGACGGATACCGAATACAACTTCCTTGCCAACATAGTTGTCGAGGTCAGCGTTAACCTTTGACTCAGGAACAGGAATGTGATACTTGTCAAAGTCAAGAGTATACTTGCCACCGTTCTTAGAAAGAGTAGCGTTGATGAAGTTCATCTGAGGTGAACCGATAAATCCTGCAACGAACATATTGCAAGGTAAGTCATAGAGGTGCTGTGGAGTATCAACCTGCTGAATGAAGCCGTCCTTCATAACAACAATTCTTGTACCCATTGTCATAGCCTCTGTCTGGTCATGAGTTACATAAATAAATGTTGTGCCAAGACGCTGATAGAGCTTTGAAATCTCTGTTCTCATCTGAGCACGGAGCTTTGCATCAAGGTTTGAAAGCGGTTCGTCAAGAAGGAATACCTTCGGGTTACGAACGATAGCACGACCGAGAGCAACACGCTGTCTCTGACCGCCTGAAAGAGCCTTTGGCTTTCTGTCAAGATACTGCTCGATACCAAGGATTCTTGCAGCCTCTTCAACTCTTCTCTTAATCTCATCTTTTGAGAACTTACGGAGCTTAAGGCCGAATGCCATGTTATCATATACTGTCATATGAGGATAAAGAGCATAGTTCTGGAATACCATTGCAATATCTCTGTCCTTAGGTGCAACATCGTTTGCGAGTGTGTCGCCGATGTAAAGCTCACCCTTTGAAATATCCTCAAGTCCTGCAATCATTCTGAGGGTTGTTGATTTACCGCAACCTGAAGGACCAACGAGAATGATAAATTCTTTGTCGGCAATCTCAAGGTTGAAGTCTGTAACAGCAGTTACACCGCCGTCATAGATCTTGTAAACATGTCTTAATGATACATTTGCCATTGTGTATAAACCTCCAATTAGTCGATAACGATAAAGTTCTTAGCTTTATTACATACAATAATATACCACTTTTCGCACAATTTGACCATACCGAAATTGACCAAAGATATATGCATTATTTTATTTAAAACCGATACAAGATAAAATTTGAGTACATTTTTTAGTGTATATTGCCGATAAAAACCAACTTTTTATCCAAATCTGTCAACAATTTGCACTCACCTATGTGCAATTTGCTATCAAGATACAAACCGCCTATCGAAATTCGTTGAAGATGCACAACTTTTAATCCACAACACAAAAACATTTTTTTAACCTGATGATATTTGCCCTCACAAATTGTGACAATTCCTGTTTTTTTATCATTTTCGTCACATTCAAGCACGGCACTGCGGCACTTCGTTCCGTCAGAGAACACAATTCCATCAGAAAAAGCCTTGATAGTATCATCTGTTATTTCACCGTCAAGTTTTGCAATGTACTTTTTGTCCACATGCTTTTTCGGTGAAGTTATACTGTGTGCAAAGTCACCGTCATCGGTAATCAGAAGCAATCCCTCTGTGTCACGGTCAAGTCTGCCCACGGGAAAAAGTCCTTTTCTTTTCATTTCTTCGGGAATAATATCAATAACCGTCTTGAACTGCCTGTCCTCGGTTGCCGAAACAACTCCCGCAGGTTTGTTCATCATAATATATATGTATTTGCTGTAATTCAAAGCCTGTCCGCCCACAACAATTTCATCATTTTCGGGGTCAACCTTCGTATCAGGCTTTTTGCAGATTTTTCCGTTCACAAGAACCGCACCGCTTCTAATCAGTTTTTGAACCTCTTTTCTGCCGTCGGCTCTTTGTGACGAAATAAGTTTATCGAGTCTTTCCATTTTATTCAACAAGCGGCAGATTTTCACTGCCGTATTCTCCGTTTGTAATGTGTCCGCCGATTACTCTGTTCTTGTAAACCAGCAAAACGGCATTGTTATCTTTCGGTTTTTCAAGAGGAACGGTAATCTCCGTAACCTCTTTGCCCTTAAATTTTCCGAGGTCAAGTCCGATTTTCTTTTGAAGTTCGTTGTATTCCTCATAATATTTATTGAAATCGGACGGAATAACAACCGAACGCTTTTCAGGCTTTGCATCAGCGGGTTCAATCCCGAACTGTTCAAGGAATTTTCTCTCTTCACCGTCATTAAGCACAAGGGAGTACTCCCCTGTCTTATCACTCACGGCTGTGTCGGGCAATTTTGAATTCATCGCAACAGTAACGGCTGTACATATTATCGCCGCTGTTACAGACAATACTGCCGCCAAAATTACTGTTTTTTTAGCCTTGATTTTAAAATTGAAAACGAACATTATAAATCCTCCGCACATTTTATTCTCTGATAAAATGTATGCGAAAAATTTTCGGATAATACCGTTTGTCCGACTTCAAGCCAAATTATTTTGTAAGAACATCCAAGAGTTCAGCCGTAGTTTTTACAAACACCTTGCCGCCCTCTTTTTTCATACTTTCAAGGTCGCCGTAACCGTATTCAACACCGACAAAATCAACACCGCAAAGTCTTGCGCCCTTTGTGTCAAACCAAGTATCGCCAATCATAACGATACTGTCCCTGTCATTTTCAAGGCTGCCGCCCAAAGTTTCAACAGCATACGGAATGAGGTCTTTTTTATCTTTTCTGCTGCCGTCAAGTGTTGAACCGCAAACTGCGTCAAACATATTGCGCACACCGAGAAGTTCTGTAATTTCTTCCGCAAACTTTTCATACTTTGACGAACACACGGCAATCTTTGCACCGCTGTTTTTAAGCTCTGCAAGAACTCTGTCAATGCCGTCATAAAGCTTGTTCACAAGCTTGCCTTTGGTGTTGTAGTATTCACGATAAACCTCAACGCCTCTTGCCGACTCTTCCTCGTTGAAATGGCAGATATTGCGGAATGTATCGAGCAAAGGCGGTCCGATATACAATGTGTAGTCATCAAGATTCGGCAACGGCTTGCCCATACTTTTTATTGCATTTTCAAGCGACTCTCTTATGCCCAACGCGCTTTGGCTGATTGTGCCGTCAAGGTCAAACAGATAATATTTGTACTTATTCATCAAACTTGTTGTCCGCCTTCATCTGGAATTTTTCTGACTTAACGCTTACTCTTGTGTGAGTACCTCTTGCGATTTCGCCCTTTTTATCTTCGGCAAAAACTTCAAAATTAAACATTCTGCCGTCAACACTTTTGAGAACAGCAGTTGCTGTAACCTCAGCACCGAGAGGTGTGGGACTTGTGTGCTCAATTGAAATCATTGTGCCGACAGTTGTAAGTTCTTCGTTGTCAAGAACCTTGTCTGCAAGAGTTGAGGCAGCATTTTCCATAAGAGCCACAACACACGGAGTTGCAAGCACACAAAGACTGCCGCTGCCCATTGAAACGGCAAGATTTTCTTCTTCAACCTTAATTGTTACAGAATATGTATTTATTTCGCTCATAAAAATTTCCTTTCTTATTTTAAACTGTTGTTTAAAACAATTTTATGTGATATAATTAGCGTTGAATGTATTGCTGTCTTGTAGCGACAGAGTAAATATCCATACGATATAATAATACAATATTCAGCGAAAATAGGCAAGCATTGCCCGAATATTATTTGAGGTGAAAATAAATGAAACTCGGAATCGTCGGACTTCCAAATGTCGGCAAAAGTACACTTTTTAATGCAATCACAGACGCAGGCGCTCAGAGTGCAAACTACCCGTTCTGTACAATCGAGCCGAATATCGGTGTTGTTGCAGTTCCCGACAAAAGACTTGATAAACTTGCAGAAATGTATGACCCTGACAAATATACTCCTGCGTCAATTGAATTTGTTGATATCGCAGGTCTTGTAAAGGGTGCGTCAAAGGGCGAGGGACTCGGCAACAAGTTCCTTTCAAACATCCGTGAATGTGACGCTATCGTTCATGTTGTCCGCTGCTTTGAAAACGATGACATTATCCATGTTGAGGGCAACATCAACCCTGCCCGTGACATTGAAACAATCAACCTTGAGCTTATTCTCTCCGATGTTGAAATGCTCGAACGCAGAATTGACAAGACAAAGAAAATGCTCAAAGGCGACAAAAAGTATCAGAAAGACATCGACCTTTTTGAAAGAGTTCTTGCCGCACTCAATGAGGGCAAGCCGGCAAGAAGCGTTGTATGTGATGATGACGAAAAGGCTATTCTTTCGGAAGTTGCACTTCTCACAAACAAGCCTGTTATCTATGCCGCAAATATGAGTGACGATGATTTCTCAAACGGCATCGACTCAAACGAGGGTTACAAGGCTGTTCAGAAGATTGCCGCCGAAGAACATGCCGGTGTTCTTCCAATCTGTGCTCAGATTGAGGAAGAAATCGTTGAAATGGACAAGGAAGAAAAGGAAATGTTCCTTGCCGATATGGGTCTTGAAGAAAGCGGTCTTGACAGACTTATCAAGGAATGCTATGCACTTCTCGGACTTATCTCCTACCTTACAGCCGGCAAACAGGAGGTTCGTGCATGGACAATCAAAAAAGGAACAAAAGCACCTCAGGCAGCGGGCAAAATTCACTCAGATTTTGAGCGTGGATTTATCAGAGCCGAGGTTATCGCATATGACGACCTTATCGCCTGCGGAAGTATGACAGCCGCAAAAGAAAAGGGTCTTGTCCGCAGTGAGGGCAAGGACTATGTTATGAAAGACGGCGATGTTGTTCTTTTCAGATTCAATGTTTAATTAAATCATTGCAGTTCTTAACGGTTACGAAGATTTTCGCAGCCGTTATTTTTTTGCTGTCACACATTTCTCCTTTCACAATAATATGTAGTGTAAACGAAAGGAGGTAAGCGTATGTGTAACTTTGGTAACGGCAACGGCTGCTGCTCATGGATTATTCTTCTTATCATCGTTCTCTGCTGCTGCGGCGGAAATAACGGTGGCTGCGGTTGTGACAACAACAGCTGTGGCTGCGGCTGCTGATAAAGCACGCTGACTAAAGCCCCATTCGGCTTATTGCTGAGGATGTTTTAATATATAACAGGGTGGATACCGTTATTTTACGATATCCACCCTTTGTTTATTATTCAATGAATGATACATACAAAAACGGTCGGCTTTAACAAACCGACCGTTAATATTTTTAACAATTCAGAAATTACTTGCCCTCTTTAACAACATCTCTGATAACCTTTGCAATGTGAGGCTGTGTAAGACCGAACTTGTCAAGAAGCTCAAGAGCAGGACCGCTGTAACCGAAACGATCGTTTACACCAATCTTTGTAACCTTAACAGGACACTCTGCACTTACAACATCACAAACAGCGTCGCCAAGACCGCCGATAACATTGTGTTCTTCAATTGTGATGATTCTGCCTGTTTCCTTTGCAGCCTTTGTGATGATTTCTCTGTCGATAGGCTTGATTGTGTGGATGTTGATAAGACGAGCGTTGATGCCCTCTGCTTCAAGTTCCTTAACAGCCTTCAAAGCCTCGTTTACAACAAGACCTGTTGCGACAACAGCCACATCGTTACCCTCGTGAAGAGTAATACCCTTGCCGAGTTCAAATGTGTAAGTATCGGGATCGTTAAAGCTGTCGATAGCAAGTCTGCCAAGACGGATATAAACAGGGCCGTTGTACTCGATTGCAGCCTTTGTAGCAGCCATCATCTCGTAGTGGTCGGCAGGGTTAAGGATAACCATACCGGGAATTGTACGCATAATGCCAATATCTTCGAGGCACTGATGAGTAGCACCGTCTTCACCTGTTGAAATACCTGCGTGGCTGCCGGCAATCTTAACATTGAGGTGAGGATAAGCAACAGAGTTACGAATCTGCTCAAATGCTCTGCCTGTTGCAAACATTGCGAATGATGCGGCAACGGGGATTTTGCCTGCTGCTGCCATACCTGCTGCAACGCCTACCATATTACCCTCGGCAATACCGCAGTCAAAAAATCTTTCGGGGAATTCTTTCTTGAAAATTCCTGTCTTTGTAGCAGCTGCGAGGTCTGCGTCAAAAACGATAATATCTTTATTTGTTTTTGCAAGCTCACAAAGAGCCATACCAAAACTTTCTCTTGTAGCCTTTTTAATTACCTGTGCCATCAGCAGTTGCCCTCCAATCTGTCAATTTCAGCCTGAAGCTCGGCAGTAGCCTGTTCATACTGTTCCTTGTTAGGAGCAGTGCCGTGCCAGCCAACCTGATTTTCCATAAATGAAACGCCCTTGCCCTTAATTGTCTTGGCAAGAATTGCAGTAGGCTTGCCCTTTACTGTCTTAGCCTTTTCAAGAGCTGACTCAATCTGATTGAAGTCGTGGCCGTCAATTTTGATTACTTCAAAACCGAAGCTTTCAAACTTCTTGTCAAGAGGTTCAATACCTGCAACTTCTTCAACAGTACCGTCAATCTGAAGACCGTTCTGGTCAACGATTACAACGAGGTTGTCAAGCTTGTTGTGAGAAGCAAACATTGCAGCCTCCCAAACCTGACCTTCTTCAACTTCACCGTCGCCGAGAACTGTATATGTGCGATAGCTCTTGTTATCAAGCTTAGCCGCAAGTGCCATACCGCAGGCAGCTGAAATACCCTGACCGAGTGAACCAGTGCTCATATCAATACCGGGAGTACCCTTCATATCGGGATGACCCTGAAGCATTGCGCCTACATGACGGAGCTTAGTAAGCTCGTCCCATTCAAAAAAGCCCTTAAGTGCAAGTGTTGCATAAAGAGCCGGACAGCAGTGACCTTTTGAAAGAACAAAACGATCTCTGTCCTGCATATCGGGATTTTTAGGATCAACATTCATTTCCTTAAAGTAGAGATATGTGAAAATATCTGCTGCTGAAAGCGATCCGCCGGGATGACCTGATTTGGCATGGTAAGTGCCGAGAATTGCGCCCATTCTTGACTTTGCAGCAAGAATTTGGAGCTGCTTGATTTCTGAACTATCCATTTAATAAACCATTCCTTTCAGAATTTTGCGTAGCACATGACCGTGTCTACACACCTATTTTAATTATACACAAACCAACGCAAATTTCAACATTTTTTTTGGATTTTCCAAAAATCGGACAAATTCCTTAAATTCACCCTTGAAGAAATAAATATTTATGATATAATTTTTATGTTGTCATCAAATTTTATTTTATAGAATTCTTGATTTGACTATTTGGCTCGTTATTAAAACCGTTTGGAGGGAACAACAATGCTGCTTGCGGCTGATGTCGGAAATACTAATGTTAAGCTCGGCATTTTTGACGGAGATGATTTAAAGTTCAAACTTCGTTTTTCTACCGATGAAAACAAAACAAGTGACGAACTCGCCGTTGAGCTTTACACATTTTTGCAGATTTATAACATTGATGCAAAAAGCATTGACGGTGCTATTATAAGCTCGGTTGTTCCTAAATTCACATACAATCTTCGCAGTGCAATTATGACCGTTACAGGCAAGAAAAGTATGCTCATCGGACCCGGACTCAAGACAGGTCTTGACATCAAGATTGAACATCCCGAAACCTTGGGTGCAGATATTGTTGCAGGTTGTGTCGGTGCGTGTGAAAAATACGGCGGTCCGCTCATAATGATTTTTATGGGAACTGCAACTGCAATTGTCTATGTTGACGGCAAAAACGCATATCACGGCGGTGCAATTGCCCCGGGTATGGGAATTTCGCTTGATGCGCTTACAAATCAGGGTGCACTCCTTTCATCGGTTGATATGAAAGCTCCCAAAAAGGTAATTTCATCAAACACTTCCGACTGCATTCGTTCGGGAATTATGTTCGGAACGGCTTGTATGCTTGACGGAATGGTTGATATGTTTACCGAGGAATGTAAGACCGAATGCAAGGTTATTGCCACAGGCGGTCTTGCTCCGCTGGCAATCAAAAATTGCCGCCACGATATTACCTTTGATGAGAATATTATTCTTGACGGACTCAAAATTATTTACGAGAGAAACAAAAAATAAAAACAACTTAATATACAACTTGTTTTTGAATTACTAATTTGCTACATAGGGGACTTCCCTTTGTAAATATATTTGCGTTTCACCTGCGGAAAATGAGCAGGGAAACAGCAGGAGGAATTTTTTTATGAACAAGACAGAAACACAAAAGACTTACAAACTTGTAGGACTTGCGGTTCTTACGGCACTCATCGTTGTTGTACAGGTACTTGCAACCTTCTTCCCGATGAAACCCGTATCAATCACACTTGCACTCATTCCGATTGTAATCGGTGCGGCTATTTACGGCAAGGGTGCAGGTGCATATCTCGGAGCGGTATTCAGCGCGGTTGTAGTTATCATGTGCATCTTCGGCGTTGATCTCGGCGGTGCAATGGTATGGAACGCAAATCCGTTTATGTGCATTGTAGTTTGTATGCTTAAAGGTACAGCCGCAGGATTTTGCTCGGGTGTTGTTTACCGTGCAATAAGCAAAAAGAACTCAATTGTTGCAGCCGCACTTGCAGGCATTGTTTCACCTATTGTAAACACAGGCATCTTTATTCTTGGCTTACTTCTCTTCTTCAGACCTGTTCTCGAAGTATGGGCAGGCGGCACAGACATTGTTTACTATGCTCTTATCTCACTTGCAGGTATCAATTTCATTATTGAACTTGGTGTAAACCTTATCGTGACACCTGTTATCGTAAGAGTAGTCAATGTTGTTCAGAAGAACCGCACAAAATAATTAACATTCAAAAACGGGCGATTTTGTTTAGAATCGTCCGTAATTTTTTACATTAAATTTTAAAATCGGTGATGTTATGCAAAAGAAAATTATTGAACTTTTAACAAAAACAGACGGCTATGTTTCGGGCAGTGAAATTTCCGAACAGCTTGGTGTGTCAAGGCAGGCAGTTTGGAAAGCAATCAACGGAATTAAGGAACAGGGTTACAAAATCGACTCTGTAACAAACCGCGGATACTGCCTTGTTGCCTATCCCCCACACCTCAACGAGCCGGCAATCAGAAAGTATCTTAAAACCTCCGTAATCGGCAAAAATCTCATTGTTCTTGACGAAGTCGGTTCAACAAACGAGTACTTGAAAAAGCTCGGTGCAGAGGGTTGTGAAAACGGCACGGTTGCCGTTGCCAGAGAACAAACTCAGGGCAAGGGCAGGCTCGGCAGAGTTTGGAAAGCAAAAAAGGATGACAGCATCACCTTTTCGTTTTTGTTAAGACCAAAGATTGCCCCGTCCGAGGTATCGTCAATCACCCCTCTTGCAGGTCTTGCAGTCTGCAAGGCTGTCAGAGAGTTCACGGGACTTGACTGCCGTATCAAATGGCCTAATGACATCATCATCGGAAGAAAAAAACTTGTCGGTATCCTAACTGAAATGAGTGCCGAATTTGACGCCGTAGAATATGTAATTACAGGCATCGGAATCAATGCCGATACTCAGGATTTTCCCGATGACATCAAGGAAAAGGCAACATCAATTTATCTTGCAACAGGCGGCCATTTTGACAAGAACAAATTCTTTGCCTGTGTGCTTAACCACATTGAAGAAGAGTTCATCAGAAGCAATTTAAAGCTTTCAAACATTGCGTTAAAAGAGTACATCAGCCTTTGTGCAACAGTCGGCAGAAATATCACATTCACCCGCAACGGCAAGTCCATAACAGCCAAAGCCGTAGGAATTAATCCCGACGGCGAACTTATGGCAGAACTCCCCGACAAGAGCATAAAACTCATAAACTCAGGCGAAGTAACTGTACAAGGCATCTACTAACGGCGTGTCGCCGTACCCCGTTCGCCGCTACAATAACAATACAATATTATTGCTTACTATACCGCACAAACAACAAGGGCATCCGTTTTTCGGATGCCCTTTAGTTTTTCACATAAAATATTCGGTTACAAATTACTTGAAGTATTTTACGCCGCTTTCAAAAATCTGCTGGTCTTTTGCAAAAGGAACATTCTTGTAAAGGTTTTCGCCCTTTCTCTCGCTGTGTCCCATTTTACCGAGAACTCTGCCGTCAGGTGATGTGATACCCTCAATTGCACAAACAGAACCGTTGAGGTTGAACTCAATGTCGCTGCTTGGGTTGCCTGCAAGGTCAACATACTGTGTTGCAATCTGACCGTTCTTTGCAAGTTCTTTTACAGTTTCAACATCAGCCATAAATCTGCCCTCGCCGTGTGACACGGGAACAGCAAACACATCGCCTGCGTTGACATTTGCAAACCACGGTGACTTAACGGAAGTAACTCTTGTGTAAGCCATATGTGAAATATGTCTGCCGATTGTGTTGAATGTGAGTGTCGGATCATTTGCTTTAAGCTCTCTGATTTCGCCGTAAGGAACAAGTCCGAGCTTGATAAGAGCCTGGAATCCGTTACAGATACCGAGCATAAGACCGTCACGATTCTTGAGAAGGTTGTTAACCTGCTCTGCAATTCTCGGGTTGCGGAATGTTGTTGCAATGAACTTACCTGAACCGTCAGGCTCGTCACCGCCTGAGAAACCGCCCGGAAGCATAATCATCTGTGACTTTGCAATGAGCTTTTCCATTTCGTCAATTGTTTCTTCGATATCGTTTGAAGAAAGGTTCTTGACGATGAGCATTTCAACATTTGCACCTGCTTTTTCAAATGCTCTCGCCGTATCAACCTCGCAGTTTGTACCCGGGAATACAGGGATAAATACAGTAGGCTTTGCAGTCTTGATTGCAGGTGAAGATGTATTTCTCTCGCTGTAAAGCGGAACATCAACTTCGATTTCAGGCACTTCGGCCTTTGTCGGGAATACCTTTTCAAGCGGAGCAGTCCACTTTTCGAGGAGTGCGGAAAGTTCGATTTCCTTGCCGTTTACAGTAATCTTTGCATCGCCCGTAACAGTACCGAGGTCATAGTGAAGAACATCGTTTGAAAGCTCTGCACCGTCTGCAAGTTCGATAACAAGCGAACCCGAAAGCGGAGCGAAAAGCTCGTCATTTGTGAGTTCGTTTGCAAACTTAAAGCCAAAGCCGTTACCAAAACAAGCCTTACATACGCTTGCGGCAGTACCGCCCTCTTTAACAACCGATGCAGAAAGCACCTTGCCGTCCTCGCAGAGAGCATAAACAGCGTTGTACATTTCAATAAGCTTATCCCATACAGGCATAAGTGTTTCTTTATTTTCGGGAACGGGAACAAAGATAACCTTTGAACCTGCGTTCTTAAATTCTGTTGAAATTGTCTTTGATGCCTTTGTCATTGCAACGGCAAAGCTTACGAGTGTAGGCGGAACATCAATGTCCTCAAATGTACCCGACATACTGTCCTTACCGCCGATTGACGGAAGTCCGAGCTTGAGCTGAGCCTGCATAGCACCGAGGAGTGCTGCGGCTGGTTTACCCCAACGGGAAGGAACATCTTTAAGTCTTTCAAAATATTCCTGGAATGTAAGTCTTGCTGTCATCGGATTTGCACCGATTGCAAGCAGCTTTGAAAGCGACTCAACAACTGCATAAGCAGAGCCGTGGAACGGACTCCAGCGTGAAACGCCCGGGATATAGCCGTAACTCATTGCCGTTGCATCGTCTGTTTCGCCCTTCTCAAGCGGAATTTTTGCAGCCATAGCTTCCTGAGGAGTGAGCTGATTTTTACCGCCGAACGGCATAATTACCGTAGCCGCACCGATTGATGCGTCAAATCTTTCTGCAAGACCGATCTGCGAACAAACCTCAAGCCTTGACATATTTTCAAGGAATGCCTCGTCAGCAGGCATATCTTTAAGCTTTGCAGGAGCAACCTTACGGTAGCAGCCCTCCCACTTTGGAGCCTCGATATAAGCCTTGGCAACCTGAGTAACACCGTTTGTGTTGAGAAACTCACGGCTGAGGTCAACTATTGTGTCGCCTCTCCAGTTCATTGTAAGGCGAGGACTTTCGGTTACAACCGCAACGGCTGTAGCCTCAAGGTTTTCTTTTGATGCAAGTGAAATAAACTTGTCAACATCTTTTTTATCAAGAACAACAGCCATTCTTTCCTGACTTTCAGAGATTGCAAGCTCTGTACCGTCAAGGCCGTCATATTTCTTTGTTACCTTGTCGAGGTCAACTGTAAGACCGTCGGCAAGTTCACCGATAGCAACGCAAACACCGCCTGCACCGAAGTCGTTACATCTCTTGATGAGCTTTGCAACTTCGGGATTGCGGAACAAACGCTGAATTTTTCTTTCTGTAGGAGGATTACCCTTCTGAACCTCTGCACCGCAGGTTTCGATTGAGCTTTCATCGTGAGCCTTTGAAGAGCCTGTTGCACCGCCGCAGCCGTCACGGCCTGTTCTTCCGCCGAGAAGTACGATTACATCATCGGGGAGAGGAGTTTCACGGATAACATTTTCCTTTGGAGATGCGCCGATAACAGCACCGATTTCCATTCTCTTTGCAACATAGCCCTGATCGTAAAGCTCGGTTACCTGACCTGTTGCAAGACCGATCTGGTTACCGTATGAGCTGTAACCCTGAGCGGCACCTGTTGTAATTTTGCGTGAGGGGAGCTTGCCGTGCATTGTATCCTTGAAAGGAATTGTCGGATCGCCCGAGCCTGTAACACGCATAGCCTGATATACATATGAACGGCCTGAAAGCGGATCACGGATTGCACCGCCAAGACAGGTTGCGGCACCGCCGAAAGGCTCGATTTCTGTCGGGTGGTTGTGAGTTTCGTTCTTGAACTGAACGAGCCACTGTTCTGTTTTTCCATCTATAGTAACGGGAACCTGAATTGAGCAGGCATTGATTTCTTCACTTTCATCAAGGTCAGGGATAAGACCCTTTTTCTTGAGTGACTTCATACCGATGAGAGCCATATCCATAAGTGAAACGATTCTCTTTGTATCCTTGCCGTAAACCTCATCACGAGTTGCATAATACTCGCCGAGAGCGTCCTCAATAACCTTGCCGAGGGCAGATTTTTCAATCTCAATCTCTTCAAGTCTTGTGAGAAATGTTGTGTGACGGCAATGATCCGACCAGTATGTGTCAATTACACGAAGTTCTGTAACCGACGGATCACGGTGCTCTGTATCTCTGAAGTAATCACGGCAGAACTTGAGGTCTGCAAGTGTCATTGCAAAACCCATTGAATCGTAATACTTCTGCATCTCATCGTCATTCCAACCGATGAAGCCCTCTACCCTCTTAACATTTTCCGGAACAGGAATTTCCATATCGAGAGTCTTTGGTTTTTCAAGAGATGCAAGGCGGCTTTCAACAGGGTTGATGAGGTACTCCTCAACCTTTACAAGCTCTTCATCTGTAATATTGCCCTTGAGAGCAATTACTCTTGCTGTAAGAACCTTGCAACGCTCACCCTGAATAAGAAGCTGAACGCACTGCTCGGCAGAGTCGCCGCGCTGATCGTACTGACCGGGGAGATACTCCATTGCGAATACCTTCCAGCCGTCCTCAATCGGGAGAGTTTCTTCATAGATTACATCGGCATTAGGCTCTGACAAAACAATGGTTTTCGCCTTGTCATATTCTTCCTTAGTAAGTCCCTCAAGATCGTAACGCACAATGTAACGAAGATCTTCGACAGACTTCATACCGAGGTTGTGGCGGATGTCCCAAAGCGTCTGCTTTGCAAGAACATTGAAGCCATCCTTTTTTTCAACAAAAATTCTGATTACTTCTGACATAATTCATTCACCTGCTTAATTAAGATATAAAACAAAATAAATCCCGTCTGATAACCTGTATCACATCACATAATACCACATTCGACTATTTTTTTATTTCATTTAAGGCATTAAAAGGTATTCTGTAAAAGTAAAATTAAATGCACACAGAAAAAGCGGTCAGACAAAGCAAAATGCCGTCTGACCGCACAATATAATCATATTTAATCGCCTTTGAGAAAATCTTTGTAAAATTCCTCAAAACTGCCGTTTTTGTAGTCTGAATAATCCTTATTATCTCTGTTCACAATTGTGTCGGTAATAAGGTATGTATCAAAGCCAAGCTTTGCGCTGCACAAATCCTCGTCAACATCGTTGCCGATCATAATGCTGTCTTCGGGCTTGATATCCTGCTTTTTGCAGATTTCTTCAAAATATTTCAGATTCGGCTTGCAGCAACCAAAGTTTTCGTATGTTGTAACAAGCTCAAAATCATCGGGAGAAACTCCTGCCCATTCAAGTCTGCGTTTTGTTGCAACAAACGGAAAAATCGGATTTGTTGCGGCAATAAGTCTGCCGCCGTTTTTCTTTATGAAATCAATGCTTTTCTTTGCATAAGGAGTAAAACCTGTGGCGTCTTTCGGAACGATAAACTCGTTTTCGTAATAATCGGTAAAAAGGTCATCAAACTTTTCAAGGTCGGCACCGCTGACTTTGCCCGCTGTTTCCCAGAAAACCTCACGGTTTGTACGGCTGTTATCGTTCTTTGTCATAGCGTCAGTACCTGCCCACATAGCCTTTATAAGGGCGTCGGGTTCGATTTTTATAACAGGAGTGCAACGCTTGCAGAGCGATGAAAAATACAGCTTTACGAATTTTTCCATATCCATGGGAAGCAAAGTTCCGTCCAAATCAAAAAGATAATTTTTATACATTAACATACCGTTCCTTTCAATTTATGCACAAATATTATACAAAATTTCGATTTGGATTGCAAGGAAAAATTTTTCGGTATATACTATAGTCAGTAAAAAACGAGGTGATAAGATGAAAATAGTTTTAACAGACGCACAGACTGTTCTTGACGATATTGTAAATGCCGATGTGCTTAATCGGTTCGGCGAGGTTGAGTCGTTCGGTCTTTTGAAATATGAAGAGGTTGCGGAGAAAATTGCAGATGCAGATATCGTTGTGTGCAACAAAACTCTGCTTGATTCGCACACAATGCGACTTGCAAAAAATCTGAAATATATAGGACTTTTTGCAACAGGCTACAACAACATTGACCTTGACTACTGCACCAAAAACGGCATAACCGTCTGCAACGCAGGTTCATATTCAACAAATGCGGTTGCACAGCACACATTTGCGCTCATTCTTGAACATTTCAATCACACTGCGGAATATAATCGGTTTGTTCAGGACGGCAAGTGGAAAAGAAGCAAAACTTTTTCACCGTTTGTATATCCGCTGAATGAACTTGCAGGCAAAACACTCGGCATTGTCGGACTCGGAAACATCGGAAAGGCTGTTGCAAAAATTGCAAACGCTTTTGATATGAATGTAATCGCATCGAGCAGAACTCCGAAAAATATTGACGGAATCAAAGATGTTTCATTTGACGAACTTCTTAAAACAAGCGACATTGTAAGCGTTCATTGTCCGCTAAATCCACAGTCGGAAAATATGTTTGACAAAAATGCCTTTGTCAAAATGAAACAGGGTGCATTGTTCGTAAACACGGCAAGAGGCGGTGTTATGGTTGAAGAAGATTTGCTTGAGGCACTCGAAAGCGGTCACCTCGGCGGTGCGGCAATCGACACCCTCAAGGTTGAGCCTATGGTTGAGGACTGCATTCTTATGGGTGCAAAAAATTGCATAATCACCCCCCACATCGCATGGGCGCCCGTTGAAACCAGAGAACGCCTTATGGGCATAGTTTCGGACAACATCAAAAATTTTCTGAACGGAACTCCGACAAATAAAGTAAATTAACGGCGAGCCGCCGTGCCTGCGGCAGTGAAATTCGCCATAGGCGAGTGAAATCTGACTTTGTCAGGTGAAATCGTCCTTATGGACGGTGAAATTGCCCTGTCGGGCAGTTGAGGTCGTGAAGATAGTTTAATTTTAAGACAACTCTAATGCCCGACCTATTTAATATTTTTCAAAACATCTGTCCAACATCAACGGGCAGATGTTTTTTATTTTTAACAATAAAATTTCTATTGACAAATATATCGCCTGACGATATAATATACTCGTAAGGCGATATATCGTGTCACGATATACTGACAAAAGACAAAGGAGGATTTACGGTGCAAAAATGCAATCCACTGACCGAAGCTGTATATTACATTTTGCTTTCATTGCAAACCCCTATGCACGGCTACGGGATAATGCAAAATGTAACCACGCTGACAAACGGCAGACTTAACCTTGGCGCAGGCACACTTTACGGTGCAATCAGCGCACTCCTCGAAAAAAAATTTATTGCGGAATATAAAACCGAGGACAGCAAACGAGGACCTAAGAAAAAAGAATATATAATCACAGATTTGGGACTTGAAGCTCTTAAAGCCGAACTTTGCAGACTTGAAGAACTTGCAGAAAACGGAAAAAAGATTTTGGGAGGAAACTGCAATGAAAAATAACAAAGACAAAATAACCGTTTTCAAGGGATTTTTTGACCTTGAAAAAGAAATAAACTGGATTAACGAAATGAATAAAAAGGGTTGGAAACTTGTCTATATAAAGTGCGGCAGTCTGTACACATTTGTCAAAACCGAACCCGACGAATATGTTACCATTCTTCATGCTGAGGACAAGGAAAAAATCTCCGAACTCACAGCCTTTGCGGCTCAATGCGGTTACGAGAGTATCCCCCACACAAATGACGGTGCAGGAACAATTCTGTATTTCACAGGCAAAAAAGAAGAGGTTTTCAGCGAATTTGTTCAGGAAACACCCGAAAAAATAAAATCACTGAAAATTATCCGCAAATTGTTCAGCATAACAAGCGTCATTTACGGAGTGGCTGCACTCGTAATTTTACTCTTTTCATTACTCATTTTTGCTTTGGAAGTTTCCACAGGCTTTGATGCGGTATTTAACATCATATTGTCAATTTACGGACTGTTATTTGCTTTTTTCTTCGGCGGATTTTTGCTTCTCTGCTCAATACGCCACAGGTATTCACAAAAAATCAACAGTTTGAACAACGAATCGGCATTATATGAGTAAACGCACATTATGCCCGAGCGTAGAATTGTAAAAGTCCGCACGGCGAGCCGCCGTCCCCTATTCGTGTAGCTAGTCTTGTTAGGTGAAAGCAACAATTCCCGAGCGTAACATTGCATAAATTATATGTCAGGAAATTGCCGTTATCGTGTAGGGGAGAACCTCGTTCTCCCGCTTAGATGATATAATGTGTTTCATTTGAATTCTTTGATTTGATAAAAAATGTGTATTCATTTGTAGCGGCGAACCTCGTTCGCAAATCGAAACGATTGTAAAATCGGTTCGACTTAACACAAACTATCTGTTTATTAACACACCATTTTTATATAGCAAAAGCTGTGTATATGTTCGGTTTGTTTTTGCAAACAAACCGATTGGCGAACACGGTTCGCCGCTACAGTAGAACAATTACATTGCGACATTTATAAAATATATTTTAACATATAATTTGTTCCGTTACTTGCGGGAGAACAAGGTTCTCCCCTACGGTTGATTTGTGTTTGTACACAAATCAAATGGCGGTAACTATGTTTTATTTATATAATTTTGAATATCAAAATATTTGTACGATTACCTGAGGGCGTCCGATGAACGCCCCTACAGAACAACAACCGCATCATCAGACGCAAACAACCGCCCATCAAGAAAGTGAGCGGTTGTTTTTTGTAGTGTTAGGAAATTGGGATTAGATTACAATTACTGCTGTCTTTCGCAATAGCTTGAAAGGCCTGTGTTAGGATCTGTGTATTTGAGCATATCATTGTCAGCGTCATATGTGTAGTTAAACTGCTGTTCGCCTACTGTCATAACGAGATCTGTACCCTCAAATGTGTAATTGCCCGAAACAGTCACACCGCTCATTTCGCCTGAGAATGTACCGTCATCTGCAAATGTGTATGTACATTTCAAAGTTTCGGGGTCAACACCGTTTGCTGTTGCGTAGTCATCAATTGAAACCGCTTTACCGTCTGTACCCTCAAGTGCGGTAACAGTCCAAGTACCTACCACGCTTGCCGATGAATCGCCGTCTTTTGAATCAGCGGCGCTGTCATCTGCGCTGTTTGCATTGTCGTCAGCAGTTTGTGATGCCGAACTTTCGTTTTTGCTTGATGAGCCACCGTCATTACCGCAGCCTACAAGACCTACTGTGCCTACCATACAAATTGCGAGCAATAAAGCTAACTTTTTAATTTTTGTCATAGTGGATTACCTCTTTCCGATTTTGATTTGCGGAAACACCGCAATTTTCGTGCTTGCTTCAATGATAGCCAATTTAATGCAACATTTCAATAGTTTGGCACAAACATCAATCTTTTGGCAAAAAACATATGACAATCGGATATAATATTTTTCAAATTTATGGTATAATCTAAGTGCAGTTAATCATTGCTCCGAATTAAATTATTTCAAAGGAGGCGATATCTTGAAAATTGCAGTTATTGACGACGAAAAGCCTCAGGCAGACATTCTCTACTCAATCTGCAACGCATATTTTGGCGGACACAAGCAAAATGTGCAGATTGATTGTTTTCCTGACGGAATAGCTTTTTTCAATTCATTCAAGGAAAACACCTACAAAATAGCCTTTGTAGATATTTTTATGGAGAAGATGAACGGCATTGCCGTGGCTGAAAAGCTTCGTGAAAAAGACCGTGATATTATTATTGTATTTGTCACAACAAGCCCCGATTTTATGATGCAGGCATTTTCCGTTCACGCTTTTCACTACATAACAAAGCCCTACAAGGCTGAGCAGATTTACAAGGTACTTGATGATGCCTCGTCATATGTATCGGATAATTCAAAATATATTGAAGTTATGTGCGACCGCCGAAACACGCTGATTTCGCTTAAAGAAATTGTTTCTGTTGAATCCGATGCACATTACATTAACATAGGCGTTGTTTCGGGACTTAGATATCGCACACGAATGACCATTGCAGAGTTTCTCAAGCTTGCAGACAATGACACCCGTTTCATACCCGTAAACAGGGGAATCGTGCTTAATGCCGATTACATAAAGGACATTGAAGGCTCTGTATGTGTTACAGGCAACGGTGAAAGATTTCCGATTAAAATTCGTGAAAAAACTCGGATTGAACAGAGCATCCGTGAATATATGTTCAAAAAAATCAGAGAAAACCAGCGGAGGTGAATATGGACACACTCGTAAATTTTTTTCAGACATTGTTCAGCTTTGCCATAATAATCCCTTCGGAACTGTTCTGCTTTTTACCGCTGAAAAATCAACTGCGTTATCCCGTTTCAAAAATAATAATCGCATTTCTGTGTTCGTTTCTTGTAATAGGTTCGCTGTCGGCGGTTGCGATGATGTTGTTTCACATTGACAATCTGAACCTTGTCCTGTTCCCCGACCTCATAATTTTTTACTTCTTTTTAAAGAGCGTTACAAAGGTTGGAACGGCACGGTGTTTGTTCGTTTTTATAAGCGTGTGCTGTCTGGTTTCATTCTTTTCGCTGTATGCACATTTTATCAATGCTTTTTTTCAGGAAGAAATTTCAAGAGGAATCGACACCTCATATGACATCATTCAAATGGGACTGACGCTTGCAGGAATGGCTCTGCTGTTTCCGCTCACAAAATATTACGCATGGATGATTGACAACATAAATATCGGCAAGGTATGGTATTTGTTCTCAATTTTGCCCATTGCACTTATGGCATCAAACATCTATACCATACCGATTTCCTACGCAAATATTCGTGTTGGAAAGGTTTATGCAAAGGGCTTTATCATCACAATATTCGAGCTTGCATTGTATCTTATAGTATTCATATTATTCTATGTTTTCAGCAAAACGACTATGGAGAAAACAAAGCTTACAGAGCGAAACCATATTCTTGAAATTCAGAAAAGCTACACGGAATCGTTGCAGTCGTACATAAAATACACCTCAAAAGCAAGACATGATTTTAAACATTCGGTTCATGTTATAAGCCGACTTGCCGATGAAGGAAATCTTTCGGCGCTGAAAGACTACATTTCCCAGTATGAAAATTCGCTGACTGTAACAGCGCCTGTGCGAATCTGCAAAAGTGACGCACTCAATGCTTTGTTCAACCACTACCGTCAGCAGGCAATTGAGAACAATGTTGACATTAACTGGCGGATTGATTTGCCCGACAAATCGAGAATTCTTGATGTTGACCTCTGCAGTATTTTCGGCAACATACTTGAAAACGCAATTGACGGTTGCTGTACAATAGAAGAAGGCAAAAGATATTTTAACCTGACTTCCGAAATAAAAGGTGACTGTTTGTACATTGTTTCAACAAACAACTACGGCAAGCCTTTGGAAATGGACGGCGAAACTTATTCGTCCACAAAGCATCAGGGCAAGGGCATCGGACTTCACTCCATGAAGAGCATAACCGAAGTCTATGACGGAATTTTTGATGCAGGCAACAATAACGGTGAATTTTTCGTTGACATAATGCTTAAATATTAAACCTATTAAACTCAAAAAGGGTATGCGCAAACGGCATACCCTTTTCGTATTCGGAAAACCACAAACAAAAAACACGCCTTGTAACCACAAAGCGTGTTTTAATTTTGTTTTCAGTGTCAACCTTTTATAACTATTTTCTGAATCTCTGTTGCATCAACAATGTTAACCACACCGTCCTGATTGAAATCTGCGAGTTTCATCTGAACATCGGAAAGTGCTGCTGAAGAAACGGCAAATCTGCTGATTTCAGTTGCGTCAAGAATATCAACACTTCCGTCAAGGTTTACATCACCGATTGTAAATGATTCATCATCGTCTGCTGCGGGAGCTGTAGTCGGCTGAGCTGTTGTTGGCTGAACAGTTGTAGCAGGAACTGTTGTTGCCAGCTGAGTAGCCTTTGCTGTTGTTGGCTGAACTGTTGGCTTAGCAGTTGTCGGCTGTACAGTCGGCTTTGCTGTTGTTGGCTGAACTGTAGGTTTTGCAGTTGTCGGCTGTGTTGCTGCCGAAACAAACTTGCAGTAATCAAGTGCAACCCAACCGTTCTTGCCGTTGTATGAGGTATAACCCCATGTGTAACCGCCGGCTGTCGAAACCCTTGTAACATTAAGTGTCACATTGTTCGGAATAGATGCTACAGATGTATAGCTTGTACCCGCACCGCTTCTCATATTGAGTGTAGTTGATACATTAGTCTTGTATGTACCTGTTGTATAGGTTACTTTCTTTGTTGTTGTCTGAGTAGTGCTTGTACTACCGCTGAAGTCGCCAAGGTAAATATAACCCTGGAAGTTCCACCAGCTGTTGCCGCCAACCTTCGGGTCGGAGATACTCGCTGTGGAAAGGTAGAAATTTGTACCGCTGTATGCGGAGTTTGAAAGTGTAATCACACCGTTTTCTACTTTTTCCACAACGGCAACATGTCCGCCGCCACTGCTGTATGCCCAACAGGCAATTGCGCCAACCTTTGGAGTCTGACCATACTTGTAGTAGCCGTTAGCCTTGTTGTAGCCGTACCACTGTTCGGCATTGTTCCATGAAAGCTTCGGTTCAGTGCCAAGAATTTCATAAGCTCTGCCGTAAGCGTATGCTGTACAGTTCGGCATACCGTAACCGTACTTATAAAATACATTTAAATTACTGTAATAATACTTGTTGCTTGAACTTGGGGCAGAAAGTCTTGGTGAAAATGAGGCTGCATCTGCAATCATTGACATTGAAAAGACCGATACAAACAGCATTACAGCTGTGAGGACTGCCGCAGAAATCTTCTTGTTAAAAGTTCTTTTTAAAACATTTCGCAAAGAAACACTCCTTTTTTTGAATTTCAAAGCGGTTGTTACCAATTTGTAACCACTTTCTTATATTGTATCATAAAATGTTTTGAAATCAAAGAGTCGAAATGCCGAAATTAGGAAATATAATCCGCATTTTTAAGCCAATGTACACAATAATTTTCATTCTCTACACACTGTACACAAAATTTTATTCATATTTGCGATGTTGTAGTACCTATTTAACAATTAAAAGCTATATAAAAAACACCACTTGCGAAATGGTTGTTAATTAAAAATCTTTTACATTGAAAAACAATTAGCTCTTTATATCTTGAGTTATTTTGTTAGAAGTTATATCACGCATCAAAATTACTTTGATTTTAAATTTATCTTTAAAGTGAAATATCCTACGGATGTGAAATAATAACTCTCGGTTATTGTGAAATTTGATGCGTTGCATCAAGTGAAATGAAATAAATCTCTCGTGCCTTGGCACATTTCACATTACGAAGTAATACTTCACACGCAAAGCGTATTTCACAAATCTGCAAAGATTTATTTCGTTAAAAAAGCCACACTTGTCAACGACAAATGTGGCTTTTTCTGGCGCGCCGGAAGAGACTCGAACTCCCGACCTTCTGATTCGTAGTCAGACACTCTATCCAGCTGAGCTACCGGCGCGGAACGTGTATTATAATACCATCCGTTCCCCCAAATGTCAAGCGTTTTTTCAAAAAAAGTTTTTACTTTTTCAAATTGGGCGGCAGGGCCGATTTCGGGGCTGTATGCTTGCAATTCGGGGGTAAACGTGATAAATTTATAACAATCACTATGCCGATCTTTGATCGTGTCTGCCGGGGGTGCAAGATTGCGGCAGCCCCGGCCCGGGAAAGGATTTCAACCATGAACAATACAGAACTGTATGACCTCTGGCGCACCCGCGCGGTGGAGGACCCTGATCTGCCCGCCGAATTGGACGGCATCCAGAATGATGCCGATGCCATCAACGACCGCTTTTACCGCGACCTGGCCTTTGGCACGGGCGGTCTGCGCGGCGTCATCGGCGCAGGCAGCAACCGCATGA
>OIYS01000380.1_pt1 | contig 32119 bp, 36 predicted proteins | sample 1588271 | NCBI WGS metagenome assembly OIYS01 (sample SAMN03283286) | human gut metagenome | biome: human-associated habitat; material: feces | host: Homo sapiens | place: Peru | collected 2012
TATTATGTTCTTTACAGAAAACAGCTTTAAAAACAGCATCATTTTTTAATTTATAAAATTTAACTATAACATCACCTCCATATATATCATTCTATTTTTTTTCTTAATTTCCTTTTTTTCATGAAAAAAAGATGAAATTTTTTAAATTTTCATCTTTTTTATTTTATTTACTTCAATAAGTAAAAATAACATCGCTAAAAAGCACACACAACTAAGAACTAAAACTATAGATAAATATTTATCTTTTTCTTTCATTAATTTATCAATCATATAAGTATTATATCTTTGTACTGAATTTTCTTCTACATCATACAAATAATAACCCTCATGACCTGTCATAGTATTAGTTGCATATATTAAATAATAATCATCTAAATCTTCTACTTTATATGCTGTTACTTCTTCTCCATTTATTTTAATTTTTTTCTTAGTATAGGAACTTTTCTTATCTTCATGAATATATAAATTCATTCTATTAAACTCATACTCTTTATATATACTGTATTTATCAGTTTTTGAATCATATGCATACAAACCTATATCCCCATCACTATTTTTTAATCCAACTAAAGTTATCTTTGTAACTTCATTATATAAAGTAGGAATATCGAAATCTGATATCTTTACAGTATCTTCTTTATAACCATCTTTTGTACCAATCAATTCTCTTTTTTTGATGACTCTATACTTCTTACCATTTATTTCTACATCAATAGGATCTTTTTCTTCCATATTAGCTGTAATCTTATATGTCTTTTCATTTCCATTTTGAGCTATTACAACAATATTTATAGTATTAACGCCTTCACTTACTTGTACCTCTCCTGCACCTTTTATAGATGCACTATTATGTTCAGCTACTGCTTTAACATTAATTTTTTCAGTTCCAGGAATAAGCTCTATAGTATATTCCAATGTATCCTTATTAAAAGCTGTGTTTAATTCATATCCATCAACACTTAAGCTTTTTAAATTATTATTACTACTATACGTTTTATTTATTTCAATTGGTTTAGTTGTATTCTTTTTTATAACATTAATAGTTATAGAACGACTTCCAGTAAAATCATTGCCATCTGCATCTGATACGTTAGTAGCATTTACAGTAATAGTAGCACTCCCTACTTGATTAGCTGTAAAATATAAATCGACTGATGAATTTTCTAACCATTTTGAATCACCACCAGCAAGTACATTACCATTTGATGACGTTATATCAAATCTACCAGTTAATCCACTTGCTTCAACTGTAACTTTAACACTATTTCCTACATAAACAGTAGTATTTGCATTTATACTAAAAGCATCTACTTTATTTACTCCTATAAAAATAGTTAACAAAAGTAAAAATAATATATATTTTATTTTTTTCACAATTTACCTCCTATTGATTGATTGTTCCAGCACCCATAATCATATTTTTTATTTTTACATAATCTGTTGCTTTTACTTGACCATTATGATCAACATCAGCAGCTTCTAAATATGCACCTGACAATGTAATACTTCCCATTATTTTATTTTTAATTAAAACATAATCTGTTGCTTTTATCTTTCCATCGCCATTTACATCACCATAAATAACTATTTCATGCTCTTTAGTTTCTGAACCGATTGTAATAATTACTTTATCACCGGTTGCGACAACACCAGATTGTTTATCTTGATTTAATTTATTTCTCAAACTTACAACTGCATTTGAATTAGCATTTGTAATTCTTGTTCTAATAGCTGATATATCACTTCCTACATTAAATCCACTTAAATATTTATCATTATTTTTAATACCAGCATTATTTAAAGTGGTTGTAACATCTATTGGATCATCTATCTTTGTACCTGTTAATATAAAGTTTATTTTATAATATTTAATATCTCCATTTTGAGCTGTTACTTTAAGAGTTTTAGATGTGTTTTCATTTATATCAAATGTTCCTAATCCACTAATTGTTGCAGATCCATTTACTGGTTTTGCTTCTATTTTAACCTTAGGAGTATTAATATCTACATAATAATTATATTCTTCAATATCACCATCAAAATCCGCAACTTTCTTATCATTAATAACTATTTCCTTTAAATAATTATTTGGCCATCCACTTCTTACACTTGCATCTGGAAGTGCGGTAGATGCAGGCATATCACGATATACTGGAATAAAGAAAACATAACTTAAATCAAGTAATCCATTTTCATAATAAGCTCTATATGTAGAATGTCCCTCTGTTGATGGAGCAGATATATCTTGCATATACTGATGAGTATAATTAGCATGATTTGGAGTCTTTCCACTTCTTATTAAATAGTTATAAACTACATCAAACTTTTTAAAATACCCTGTATCTTGGCCATAAGATAGATAATTCTTTTTAATCCATTTTGCTCCACCTACTATAGCTCTATATTGAGTATTCCATGGCTTTAATACGTCTTCTTCTGTGCCTGCAGCAAAATCAAGTCCTCTATACACAGGATTTGATCCACTAGTAGCACCTATATTATAAAAGTTATACATACCATTATATTGTCCATTAATTGCAGTACCAGGAGTAGCCCCATTTGAAACTTCTCCTTTAGATAAAGATGCTAAATATATAGGGCATACACCACTTTGTTTACCAGCCTCTAAAAATGTATCAGTAAAGCTTGCTAAATAATCTGAACCAAATAAACTTTTAATACTTTCTTTCATTTTATCATCACTGGAACTTCTGTCATATGCCAAAGACTTAAATTGAAAAATATACATATCTCTTAGAAAATTTCTAGGATCCAAATAATAAGATATTGTTTGAGTGTTTATTCTATACCAAGGATCACTACCTGTTACATCATCAAAAGCAATATAATAATCATCCTTGTAATTAAATGAACTAGGTCCTACTTCTAGATAAGCATAATTATTTGACATACTTCTTCTAAGTAAACTTCTAGAACCATACCACTCATTTTGTACTACTTCTTCAAAAGTTAACTCAGTATCTATAGCAACGAAGTTCCAGTTAGGATGAGCACTTTTTAAGAAAGCTAAATTATCCCAATAACTTTCAGGAAAACCAGCATTTTTAAATTGATTTTTTAAATCATCATTAAGAAGTGAATCCTTCTTTAAATTAGCATTACAAAAATATCCTTCATAAGTCTTTCCTACACTATCGAAATAAAATGTAGCCTTAACATAGTAATCACTACATAAATTAGTATCTTTGGTTGCTACTTGTTCTCCATTTTCTATTACAGTTACTACATCACCAGTATCAAGAGCATACAATCCTCTCGATACAGAATTTAAATTTTTATCTTTATAAAAACAAGATGAACCATTATAAACTTTTCCATTTATTGGGCATTTAGTATTAGCCGGATTCATAACAGTTGCTTTATAATCAGCTTGTACATGATCTATAAATAAAAGAGATGATATAACAAAAGTAACAATAAATAAATATTTATATGCCATTTTCATTTATACCACCTACCTTCTATTCCATTATATCAAATTATATAAAAAATGTATAGTATAGGTACCTTATTTCCATTATTTACATGTATATATTTTTACATTTTTACTACCATACTTTTTATTTTTTATAAGTTCCAATGTATCATTATCTACAAGTTCACCCTCATACTCACATATAACAATACCATTTTTTGATAGTAAATTATATTCTACAATTTTATTTAAACAATCATTTATAAGATTTAATTTATATGGAGGATCTAAAAATATAATATCAAATTTAATATTACTATTTTTAAATAATTCTAATGCATTTTTATAATCCATTTTAAGTATATCAATATCATCATTCATATTACTTGTATTAGTTTTTATTATATTTATTAATTCTATATTATTATCAATAAAATAACATTTAGCAGCGCCATTACTTATAGCTTCTATTCCAAGAGAACCACTACCAGCAAAAAGATCTAGAACAACACTATTTTTAATATGATTTTGAATCATACCAAATAATGATTCTTTTACTCTATCCATAGTAGGTCTTGTACCATCTATATTAAATCCTATTAAATTCTTACCTTTATATTTTCCACTTATAACTCTCATGATATCACCAATATAATTCTATCACATTTTAAATTTATTTTAAAGAAGAAATAATCGCACTTACCATCTCAAATGTAGATAATGCTTTATTAAGTCTATCACTAGGCCTTAATTTATAATTAGTTTTTAATTCCTCTACAAAACTAGAAAACATATCTGGATCCCTATTAAGAATTTTATACCAATATGAATTTTCATGTAAGTATTTTAAGTACATAGGATTACTTTTTAATTTAAATTGTAAATCTAAAGTCATTAATCCTCAAAATGTTTATAAAGAGGTCTTGGTTTATATTTAGGTTTAGAATCAGTACTACTACCATCCTTCTTAGAAAAATCTTGTACTACTCCTAGTACCCTTTGTACATTGCCAATTCCCTCCTGTATTCCATCTAAATCAACATTCTTAAACCAGTTAACAACTTCACTTAAAGTAAGACCTGTAACACCCGTCTTTACTGCATTATTCGTAGTTGTTTTTGTTTCTTCTTTTTTTAAATATTCATCCCATATTTCATTAGATTCTCCGTACAAATCATACATTTCATAAAATTTTTGCCATGTCATAGTATTATTTTTTACATAAGTTATAAGTTTTGGATTCTTTCTTACAAATTCTTTAAATTCCTCTTTCTTCATATAACCACCTATTAAAGTTTATGAAATTTATATTTAATTATTAACAAAAAAAAAGTGTTATTAATTACCTATACAATATGGGTATTTAACACCTTTTATAACTACTTTTTTAATAACATTTAAATCATCTATAGTGCCTTTTGCTTTTACTAATAAATAATTACCAGTATGACCTATTATATAACCTTCTTTATAAACCTCAGGTAAAAATTCTACTTCTTTTCCTATAAATTTATTAAAATATTCTTCTTCTAATTTTTTACTTAATATAAGTAATCTCTTTACCCTTTCTTTCTTAATAGAATTATCTATATGATTTGGCATATCTTCCGCTTTAGTTCCCTTTCTAAGTGAAAAAGGAAAAACATGTATTTTTGAAAATCCTATTTCTTTTATCGTATTTAATGTTTCTAAAAAATCCTCTTCTTCCTCACCAGGAAACCCTACAATTACATCAGTTGTAATAGATATATTAGGTCTAATACTTCTTATTTCTTTTATTTTATTTATAAAATATTCTTTATCATACTTTCTATTCATTAACTTCAATATCTTATCGCAGCCACTTTGAATTGGAATATGCATGTGATCTACAAGAATTTTACTTTTAGATAAAGTATCCATAAAATCATTATCTAACTCCATTATCTCTATACTAGAAATTCGAAGTCTTTTAAGTCCTTTAATATTTTCTATTTCCCTTAATAATTTAGAAAAAGTATAATTATTTAAATCACTACCATAATGTCCAGTATGTATACCAGTAAGAACAATCTCTTTATGACCATCATTTACTAAATTAGTTATTTCACTAATAACTACCTTAGGATCTTTACTACGAACTTTACCCCTTGAATATGGAATAATACAATAACTACAATAGTTCTCACAACCATCTTCTATCTTTACATATGCTCTAGTTTTATTAAAATTATTTAAGCACATATCTTCAAATCCTTTTTCCATAATATTCTCTACATCAATAATTGGTTTTCTATTCTTCTTATATTTTTCTATATAATCTACTATCTTGCTTTTACCACTATTACCAAGTACTATTGATACATTTAAACTCTCTAATAATTTATAATTTACCTGAGTCATACATCCTACAGCTATTACAATACTATTTTTATTATTATTTATAACATGTCTTATAGTCTTCAATGATTTATTATCACTTGTATTAGTTACTGTACAAGTATTTATAATATAAATATCTGAATCATTTTCATTACCTTCTATATATCCATGATTTAATAACTTATCTCTCATTACATTAGATTCATAACTATTTACTTTACAACCCAATGTATAAATATAAAACTTCATAACATCACCTACTCAATTATACAACAAAAAAGATATTATTTAAATATCTTTCAATTACTAATTAACATAATTATATAGGATGATGAACTTATGTCAATCTAAAAAAATATTACCTAACCTTAATTTTTTCATTTTTTGTCTCTATATGAATTCTTTGAATAATTCCTAATGATGCAATTAAAGATATTGTAAAACTTCCACCATAAGATAAAAATGGTAACGGTACTCCAGTTAGAGGAATAACTCCAAAAAGTCCACCTAAATTTATAAATATGTGTAAGAATATGTAAGTAGCAACTCCTATACATATATATTTATTACTTATCTTTTTTGTCTTCATAGATAATTTTAATATTCTATATAGTATTATTATGTATGCGATAAATATTAAACTACATATTAGTACTCCATTTTCTTCTGCAATGATTGCAAAAACCATATCAGTATGAGGTTCAGGTATATATGAATATTTTTGTGTACTTTTACCAAGTCCAACACCAGTAAGACCTCCATTATTTATAGCTATATAAGCATTACATACCTGATATCCAGTTGATTCGTATTTCGAACATGGATTAAAAAAATCAAATCTAGAAAGCTGAGCATTTGATAATATTCCACCATCGGAATATTTTATTAAAACAACTCCTATTATAACAATTCCAATTGCTAATGTATATTTAATTTTTTCATTTATAGATATATAACTTGCATAAAATATTATAGCAAATATACCAAATAATATTATTGCTGTACCTAAGTCTTTTTGTAAAAAAACTAATACAGGAAGAATTACACTAACACCTATTATAAACCAAATAATATTAACATGACTTTCATTTGATTGTGTTATTTTGTTATGAAATTTTTCAAATAATAAACTTAGGGTAAGAATTAACATAGGTTTAGCAAGTTCACTTGGTTGTATTTTTATAAATCCTAAAGAAAACCAATTTTGAGCACCTCTTGTAGAAACACCTTTTAATACTAAAATTAAATTCAAAATTAATACTAAAGTATATAAAAATGGCATCAAAAATTTATAATATTTTGTTTCAACTTTAGATATTAATACTAAAAAAGCAATTAAACCTATAGATAACCATGCCGAATGTCTAAAAAAATAGTAAAATACATTAGCATTCCTATTAACTACAGCTTCTCTACTAGATGCAGTAACTATATTTAAAGTACCGAATATAATTAATATAAGTGTTGTAAATAATAATATTTTATCCATATCAGCAAAAGTTTTCTTTATTTTTTTAAACATATTATTTACTCACCTACCTTATATATTAATTTTAACATATATTATAAAATTTAACAATAACTAGGTATTTTTAATTATCAAGATGAATGTAAAATAATATGATATATTGACTAGATTGGAGGGTTATTATGTATTACTATGGTGGATATCAAGGATAACTACGATGTACCTTAAAAGTAAGTTAAGTTTTTTAAAAATTCCATAGGAATTCTATCTTTCTTTTATTATTTTCTTTTATATCAATTTTTATTTCACTAATAAATTCATGAACTATTTCATAAGTTAAAGATTCTATTTTATTATATTTTTTTATTATAGAGTCTTTATTTTTTATTTTATTTCTTTTTTTATATATTAAATTTATTTCATTATTAATTATAGATAATCTTTCATTAATCTTTTCAATTTCTTCTTTATATTCGTTTTTAAATATAAAATATTCTTCAGTATCTATCAATCCATTTAACTTACTTTCATATAGTTCTTTACTATATTTTTCTTTTTTTAACTTTGATTTTAGTAATTCTTTTTTCTCAAGTTCTAAAGAATCTAATTTTGATTTATAATTTTCATCATTTAACTTAATTATATTATATAACTCTTCTATTTTTTTATTATCTTTATAGGTAGTTATTAATTTATTTATTTCATTGATAGTTATACTTTCTAATTCATCCTTTCTAATTTGTTTATTATTAATACAATTAGAAAACTTAGTTGACCTATCACTACAAACATAATAACTTACTTGATTCTTATCATTACTTCTCCCACACTTAGTTGATATAAAAGACTTGCCACAATAAGCACATTTAAGTATTCCACTAAAATTATTAACTGTTTTATTTTGACTACATCTTAACCTTTTATTTTTTCTATCTTGTACTTTAGTCCAAGTATCTATATCAATTATTGGATCATGCACATTTTTTACTATATGCCATTTATCTTTTGGTAAATCTATTTTAGTATGATTCTTATAACTAACTGTTGTAGTTTTGCCTTGAACTAAAGTACCGATATATACAGGATTAAATAATATATTTTCAATAGTTCTTTTAGACCATAGACTCATGTATCTAATTTCTTTTTTGAAACAATAAATTTTTTCTAAATTTATATAAGCAAAGTTTTCTAAATCAATTATATTTCTATCTTGATTTTTTTCTATATTTATCTCAAAAGAAGCAAATAATTCTTCATACTTTTTTTCTACTTTATAACAACACCAAATATATTTAACATTACTAGGAATAACATTATCTACTTTAATCCAAATATCGAAACTTAATAAATTTAATATATCTGATTCTTCTATATTTTCAGTTGTATAATAAATATTAATAGCATTTGATTTATGTAATTTAAGTTCCATATTATTTATTAAATTATTATCACAATTAATTTTACATATATGATTTATAGTAGTTCCAGATTTTAAATTTTCATTAAAATAACTACACTTAATAATATAACCACCTGATTTAGAAAGTATTGTATCTTCATATTTTTTTGTTGGAATATTTATATATTCTCCATTATTCCATTTATATTCAGATGGGCTTAATATTTTATCATCATTTAAACTTTTAGCTATAGTTCTAAGTCCTAATCCATTAATATAATCATTATATATTCTTTTTACTATTTGACTAGCTATAGGGTCTACTATTAAATGAATAACATTATTCATATCTCTTTGTTTTAAATAACCATAAGGTGCAAAACTACCTACAAAATCTCCACATTTTCTTTTAGTATTAAAAGTTCTTTTGATATTATTAGATAAATCTTCTAAATACCACTCATTTGTAAGACCTGTTATTTGCCTATTTTTTTTATTACTAGGATCGTTAGAATCTGCATGATCTACTATAGTTACAAACCTAACTCCCCACTCTATAAATTTATCATGAATATATTTTTCAATTATTTCTATATCACGAGCAAATCTATCTTGTGATTTACAAAGTACAACATTTATTTTACCATTTTCACAATCTTTTAACATTCTATTAAATTCTGGCCTTGTTTTATCCGCACCAGAAATATCTTCATCACAGTATACATCAACGATAATCCAGTTACGTTCCAAGCATTCTGCTTTTAACATCTTCAATTGATTTTCAATACTTTTACTTAATTGTGCGTTAGTTAATTTTACTTTATCTTGTTCAGAAATCCTAACATATAAACCAGCCTTTTCTTCTGTATTCATAATACTTTTTATAATATTCTCCTTTTAAAAAGTCTTATAACACATCTAAATTATAACGCGTATCTTTTATTTTTACAGCTGAAAAGCACCTAATTTTTAGAACTAGTTTTATATATTAGTCTGGCTAAAATAGTATTTATTTTTTCTTTTCTTTCTTTTTCATTATTACTTTTAAATTTATGTTTAATTATATAATTCATATTATTACCCCTTTTATAAATTAAGTAAAATTTTTAATCAATTTTGATTTTATAATAGTATCCAAATTATCAAAAAGATAATCTTTCAGTAACTTTTCCATAATAGATTGAATAGTACTTTTCTTTATTTTTAATATTCTTCTAAAAACAGAATTTGTATTACTATCTATTACAAATTTTATTTGAATATTTTTTTCTTTATTCATTAAATCATCTCCTTTCTTTAAATTTTTGGTACTAAATGTTAGTACTTAAAAACTTTAATTTTCAAATTTTCTTACAAATAAAAAAAGCAGGATAAATCCTGTATACAAAGAACTCACCAGTGGTGAGTTAAACCTTATTTTATAAGGTATTAGAGAAAATATAAGTGTTTACATTTTGAGGAAGTGTTATACAATTGTATACAATTGAGCCCTTATTTTTCAATAGTGTTATACAATCGTAAACACTTTTTCACGTTTTTTTAAGCTTATTTTCGTACTTTAAAATATAATTTTTTTAATATTTTTGGTACTTTAATTTAGATATTATTTACATTTAAAGGGGGTATTGTAGAATATGAAAAAAGCACTGACTTTATTTCTAAAATCAGCACTCAATACACTCTTATGTACAGTTGTTTCATATTCTATCATAATTATAACACAGCAATTAGGATTGTCAATAGGATAAAATTTATGATTAAAAAAAGCAAAAAAATAGGATGAAAAATCTTGTTAGCCATTGAAAAACAAAGATTATTATAAAAAGAAACTTACATAGTAAGTGGGGGTATTGACAGTGGTAGATAAATTTTTATTAAAATTTTTAGGTAATAATTATTAACTTATGATGATTTATTTATATTCAATAAAATTATAATTATTTTAAATTTCGATCATTTTGTTTTATATTAATACTTGTTACAAAAACTGTTGGGCAACCAGCAAAAACAAATATATTTCCACTTTTTGAACCGCAGACAGTTGGAACAAAATTTAAATCATTACCTACACTTTTTATTTTCTTTATAAATTCAGATATATCTACAACAAATGATATGTTAGAAAGATATGATTTCAATAAACCATTTTCAAAAAGAATAGCACAATCAATTTCAATTTTAAATTTTTGATCTTCTACATATAATCTTCCGTTTTTTATTTTTTCTATATAAATTGCTCTTTTTAATTTACTTAAATTAATTTCATCTAAATTTTTTATAGGTTTCAAATAAGAATTTGACATCCTAGACATTGGAAAATAATTATAATTTTCTATTCTAACAGAATCATTTTCAAGAAAATTTATTACTTTTCCATCTTTTATTAAAATTTTTTTATTACGTCTATTTCCATAACAATTATATGATATATTTAATAAATTTTTAATTCTTGGATCATCTACATATGTTATTAAATTATTACCTACATATTGATCCAATTTAAAGATTTTTTTATTAATAGACTTTATTAAATCTTCCTCTAAATTATGTCCAAACATTTCATGAAAAATAGTTCCACATCTATTAGATAATATCAGATCATAAGTTCCATCTTCTAATGATTCACTATTATATTTTATAAAATTATTATAGTTATATCTTTTGATAAAATTATCTAATTTATTTTTATTTAAACCTAAATATCCGCTAGTAAAAAGTAAATGGTCAAATGATTCTATTTTATTATATATACTACGCAACATTATTTTTGAATAAAAATTTTTAATATTTAGAATTGAATTTTGTTTGTTACTTAATATAAAAATATTCTCTCTTTTTTCATAAAATGATAATTTAAAATAATCAATATAATTTATTTTTTCTTTTATATATTTGTAAATTCTATTTTTTTTAGAATTTGATAAAGCAAAGCATTTTGTTTTGATAACTTTAGTAACATTTTTTTTACTTTTATATTTAAAAAACTTACTATCTACAAGTTTATTTAAAATTGAATATATCTTATTTGTCATTTCAAAATAATCAACAAATTGAAATTTATCTAAATATGTTACTTTTGAAGTTTTAATATCTATATTAACCCCATAATATTTATTATGTTTTTTTAGTGTGTTACCTTTATAATAATACTCTTTTTGTTTTTCATTAATTTCTTCTATATAAATATTTATCTTTGCCTCTGAAATATTTAATATATTATTGTATAAATTATTCAAAATTTCTTTTTTATTTTTCATTTATCTCTATTATATAGCTAGTGCTAAAGCCTTCTTTTGTTCTATAATCTGGAATATCAACTTTTCCACCATTATTAATTATTATTTTTTTTGAGGGAATATTATTATTATCACAATTTATTCTTATACGACTAAAATTTAATTTTTTAGCTTCAGACAAAGCTAACTTTAAAATAATATTTCCATATCCTTTTTCTCTTTCAGATTTTCTTATTTTATAATAAATTTGACTACCTCTATTTACCCAAAAATCATTTAAAGTAGTTCTTATTCCAACTTCTCCAATAGGAATAGAATTAACAAACAAAATAAATCTTTTTGTTGTAGTATGTATATCGTCATTAATAAAATTTTCTTCTTTTACCATATCTTTGCAGATTGATTCAAATTCTTTATAACTAACACAATATAATTTATTTATTGAACCTACTTCTTCTTTAGGTATATCTTGGTACATTTCATATAAATCATTATTTATGCAATCTTTTAATGGAACTAGTTTTGTAGAATTTTTCAGCATCTTATCTATTTTATAATTTACAATATCTTTTACTTCAGATAAATTTCTTTTACAAAAAACACTTAAATAACCAAGTTCTCCAGCTCTACAACCACCTTGACATAGAGGTAAAAAAACACATTTATTACATTTTTTAGGGAGCTTAGGATTGACCCATTTAAAGTAGTATTTATTTCTTTGCACTCCCGAAATAATATTTCCAACTTTGGCACTTTCATCATTCATTGTTACTGTACATTTATATAAATCTCCTTTAGGAGAAACAACAAAACTTCCTTGATGGCAAGCATAACATTGTCCACCTTTAAATTTTAAGTTTAATGCATCTTCTTCATTAACTAAACCTTTTTCAATTAAATATTTTGCAGGTTCACTCATGTTATAAACCTTACTACAATTTGAACAAGATTTTGAATTGGTTTCAAAAATAGGTGCTGGATCAAAAATAAGTAAGCCAGATTTTATATATTTCAAAAATTTAGGTGATAATTCATCTATAATCTTTTTAACCTTCGAAACCTCGCTTGAATAATAATTTATTCTTAATATAACTTGAATCTTCTCTTCTAACAAATATTCTATATTTTCTATTACCCTTTCATAATTATATTTTTTATTCAAATATTTCTTTACTTTGTTATATTCTTCTCCTAAATCATCTATTGTTATTTGAAAATATGTGGCATGCCAAACGTTTTTTGCTCTACTAGCCATTTTTCTATCTAATAATGATCCATTGGAAGTAAAATAAACAAATACTTCAGTTCCATTTTTTATCAATTTGTTATATGTTGCATTCATTATTTGATCAATTACCTTTGTGTTTAATAAAGGTTCCCCACCAAACCAATGAATATAAAATTTTTCCATCTTTGGTAAATTATTAATATACTTTATAACATTTTCAGCTGTTTCTTCACTCATCATAGATGTTTTAAACCCTTTTTCATAACAATATTCACATCTAGCATTGCATGCAGTTGTAGTTAAAATTCTTAAATATGCTGATTTTTCACCATATGTTCTTCTTGCTCTACTAGCATCTATCATAAGTTTTTCATCAAAATCATTATTAACCAAAATTCCTTGCTTTATAAGATTTTCAGTAAATTTTGAATCATTTTTTATCTTATAATCTTCTAATAAATCAAATTTCTCTTTTGCTTCATTATCTATAGTTATTATTGCACCAGAAAAAGTATTGTAAATAACCCATAAATTGTTTTCTTTTTTATAAATATAATTATATTGTGATTTATGATACATCTAAAAGCCTCCTATCAAAAAAGCAAACTTAAAAAGTTTACTTTTTAGTTACCACATCCACAAGAAGCACCATCATATTCACAACTATTAACAGTTGTGCTAGTGAACATTTCTTCTGTGATGTTTTTGTTTGATTCGTTAATTATAGTCATCTATATTCCCTCCTCGTATACATTTTATCAAATATAGAAAATTAAGTCAATTTTATTTTTATAAATTATTTACAACTTGCACGAAACACTGTTTTTAATGTATAAAATAAGAGAATTATTAATATTATACTAATTTTTAATATCTAAATACTTTTTTATCTCATTTATATTATTTAACCTAAATTCCTTAATAAATAGATTTCTCTTTTTTATTTTTAATAATAATTTTTTATCATTATTATTTTTATATAATTCTTTTAGTTGTAATACTTCCTTTTTTGTGTTGTTAAAATCAATAAGTATTTTTACCATTTTCGGTGTTAAATTAAAATTAATATATTCTACTTTTTCTTCCATAAATCTTCCTTTCTAAAATTAGATAGCTACCTCATATTAAATATATCGTGCTTTCATAATCTTGTCAGCGCTATATTATAATTTTTTTTACAAAAAAATACTAATCATTTCAATTAGTATTTAAATAAATATAATTAATCTAAAACCTTAGGCATAGGTAAATCAAATGTAACGTGATTATAATGTTGTATTCCTTGTTCTTTACAAAGTTCAGTATATTTATCATCCCAAGATAATCTATAAGCATCTTTTATATTTAAACCTAATAATTCAACCCATTTTTTTACAATTATTTCAGGGTCTTTATCATTACTCTTATTTTCAATTTCTAAGGCTACGCCAAAAGGATATTCATCTACAGATATTTCTACATCTTTATTTGTAAATATAGTTCTGTATCTCTCATAACTTTCTATATACTTCATTTTTAAAACATTATTTATAATAAACATTAAATTTTCATATTCATCTGATTTTATTGTTAATTCTACTTCTTCTTCTTTGTTAACATCAGTAGAAAGTGTTGATTTAATTCTTCTTTTCCAACTTAATTTACATTTTGAGTTTGAATCATTTTTAGTAACTCTTACCCTAAATCTACCATCTATTTTTTTTGAATAAAAACTATTGTTTTCGTCAGAATGATCAAATTGAGTTGTCTTTTCATAACTTCTTTCATTCATTTGTAGCTCCTTAATATTTTTTAATTTTGAAATTATATCATTTAGTTTTTCTGTCGAAAAATAATATCTTACTTCATATTCCATATTAATTATCTCCTTTTTAAATTTATTATACTATTATTTAAATTAATTTTTTTAAATCTTCCATGGTTAACTTAATAAACATATTTTTAATTACAACTATATTATACTATATAATTTTATAAAAGAAAAACACTAACCATAATAGTTAATATTTAATTGTATTATAAAACTTTATCTAATATTTTAATTTCTACTCTTAAAAAACATCAAGGATATGGTGGATATCCTTATGGTGGATGTGGAAATACCTGTGGCGGAGGTTACGGTACAGGATATGGAGCAGCTATTATATTAGTTTTATTTATTCTTTTAGTTATTGTAATTGGTGCTCGTGCTTTTGATGGCAATAGATAAATCTTCTAAATAATAAAAAATCTCTAGTTTTCTAGGGATTTTTTTGTAATTATTTACTAATATTTCAAAGTTATTATATTTTATTAATCCAGTTTTTATGATATAATACTACTTGGAAGTGATTTTATGTTTAAAAAATTAAATATATTAGATGAAAAAGACCCACATTTAAGAAAATCTAGTGTGGATGCTAAACTACCTTTATCTAAGGAATATAAAACTTTAGTAAAACAAATAATAAAAGAATTAACATATAGTCAAATAGAAGAATATGAAAAAAAATATGAATTAAGACCTGGTATGGGACTTGCCTTTAATCAACTTGGTATTAATGAAAAAGTAATTGTTATTGTTTATGAAAACAAAGATGGAATATTTGAAGAATATGTAGTTGTTAATCCAAAAATAACAAGTTATTCTGATGAAATGATTGCTGCTGAAGCTGGTGAAGGCTGTCTAAGTGTTAACCGTGAGGTACCAGGACATGTTAAACGTCATGCTAGAGTTACCGTTGAAGGATTTGATGTAGATGGTAATCCTATTAAAATAAGAGCAAGAGAAGATCTTTCTATAGCTTTTCAACATGAAATAGATCATTTAAACGGTATTTTATTTTATGACAGAATTGATAAGAATAAACCTTTTTATACTGAAGAAGAATTAAGATTAATATAGGAGGTATTTATGAAGGGTGCGCTTAAATACATTGCTTTATTTTTAGTAGCTTGTATACTTTCAATAATAATTTATTATAGTATATAAAAACAAAACTTTAATTAGTTTTGTTTTTTGTATCTTATTTTTAAATATTTATTATATAAGAAATATAGTAATTTATTATTTACATAATCAAATTCACCTATAAATTCTTTTAACTCTCCACCAAGTCTTTGTTTAAATAAATGAATACCATATATTGGATTATCCTGAGTAGGAGCTCCTGTTGTTCCAAAGAAATCTATTACTTTATATCCAGATTCATTAGCATCTTTTATTATTTCGTAGTACAATAAGTAATTAGCATTTAACCATCTTAATTTATTATGATTACCACCATGTACTGTCCATACCATATCTTTATATTTAGCAGTTATTATAGATGATAGTACTAATTCTTTTTCATTTATATCATTAATTTCTACCAATTCTTTATTAAGTTTACTTAGTTTATTTTGTAAATCTTTTATTAAATTTTGACTTTTTGATACATTTTTATTTTGTGCATTTTCTAATTTTTCTATTTGTGATTTAATATCACTTATCAAATTATTATATGTATCTTTTAATTCATCTATATTTACTTTTAAAACATATATATCACTCATGTTATGTTTATTAAATATTTTATAAAATTCTTCATAATATGATTTTTTACAAGGAGATATGTGTTCTCTAATACCAGTTTCTACCATTGTTGTATAAAATGCATCTATATCTTTTATATCTCCTTTATACATATTTAAATTATATTGATTACCTTTATTTAATATTTTTCTTGTTGTTGGATGAAATGAAGCATAAACATCTTTTATATTTTTATCAATATCTAATCTAAATGTATATCTTGGTTGATTGTGCTCAAAGTTCTTATTAAAGCCTTTATGTTTAAATCCATTTCTTTGTAATTCATCTATTACATAAGAATATTTATCTATTTCTAGATCTGGATCCATTCTAAAAAATATATCATGATTTTTTTTAGTATATTCTTTTAAATAATTACAAAAAGTAGTTATTAATTTCTTATCACTATAATCTAGTATAAATCCTCTTGGACAATACATATAGCCAATATTATTTAATATTTTCTTCTCTAAAACTAAAGCACTTGCTACAAGCTTTTTACCCTTTCTTAAACCTACATAATGAGGAATAAACTCTTTTGATTTTTGGATTTGTCCAAAATAATAACTTTGCATAAAATGTGATTTATTACTATTAAGTACAAAGTCCTCATATTCTTTTTTGTCAATATCTTCTACAAATTCATACATATTATTCACCATATTTATTATACACCCTTTTACTCTATTTAAATCTTTTTTTATATTAATTTACAAGTTCTAGTGAATCCCATTTAAAGAATCCTAGTATTCCATACCTATTTCCTACTACATAAGGATAATCAGTACCTTCTTTTATATCAATAACATATCTTATCCAACCGCTTGCTAAATCATATACATTATCACTTTCTATACTAGTAGCTGAATATTTCCCTATTATTTTAACTTTATCGCCAATATTATACTTAATTTCCTTTAATTTATATTTAGCAATCAAAGTGGTATCTGAATTAAGTTCTTCAAAGTTATATTTACTATCGTTTTTGTACCACCCCAAAAACTCATAACCATCTCTTTCCAATTTAGGAAGATCATTTACTATAGTCCCTTTTAATATCTTAGTTTTTTCAATTTTATCATCGTAATCTTTAAAAGTTATCTCTATATACTCATTTTTTGCCCATTTAGCAGTCAGCTCTATATCTCTTGTTACTTCACTATCAAAATTATACTTTATACCATCTAATTGCCATTCTACAAATACATATCCATCTTTTATTGGTGGTTTAGGTTCATTTACTTTAGAATTTTTACTTACATATTTATCTATTAATACCTCATCTGTCCCTGTTTCAAAAGAGACTGTATATTTATCTTTATCATATAAAAACACTATTATAATTGAAGCTATAAATAAAACTATAATTGAAATAATAATTATTAGTCTTTTTCTTTCCATACTATCACCAAACCCAATTTATATTATATCATTTTTATAGAATTAAAGTCAAATACTTGAGTATATTGTAATATGAAAAAACTATTTAATATACTTATATTTTTTATTATTATCTTTTTGATACTTAAGAACTCTATAGAAATAATAGAAAGTATTAAGTTTTCCTTTAATATATGTGTTAATAATTTATTTCCATGCCTTATACCATTTATGATAATATCAAATATTTTAATAAATTATAATTTTGTTCAAGACATTAGTGATATTTTAAGTAATATAACAACTAAAACATTTAAAGTAAATAAAAGTTGTGCTTTCGCACTTATTATGAGTATGATAAGTGGTACACCTAGTAATAGTAAATATTTAAAAGACTTATTTAATAACAGATTAATTAATGAATATGATATAAGTAAATGTTTATGCTTTTGTCATTTTACTAATCCTATTTTTATATTAGGAACTATTGGTTATAGTTTTCTTGGTAATAAAAGAATTGGACTTATAATTTTAATTAGTCATTATTTAGGTAACTTTATATCAGGTATATTAAATAGAAATAAAAAATATAAAATTATAAATTTAAAACACAAATCTAATCTAAATAAAAAAGTATTTATAAATGTGTTAAATGAATCTATTAAGTCTACTATAGATACTTTATTACTTATAATGGGTATTATAACTTCTTGTCTTATTATTACTGGTTTAATTAATAGTATTTTTAAAATAAATAACGATTATAAATTTATCTTTGGAATACTTGAAATTACTCAAGGACTAAAATATTTATCTTTATCAAATATTAATATAACTCTTAAAATAGTTATTTCTACTTTTTTTATTACTTTTGGAGGATTCTGTATACATCTACAAATATTTAGTATATTAGATAATAATAAAATAAGGTATTTGCCTTATTTTATAAATAGAATTTTTACTGGTATTTTATCTTCTTTTATATCTTTAATTTTATTTAAGTTGTTCCTTTAATAAAATAAACTAAATTAATTCCAAAATCTTCATTAGGATAAAGTTTATTTTTTATAGGTATTTTTATTACCATAAATCTATCATTAGATGTATTTATATCTAAATATTCATCATATATTGAAGGATTTGATACTTTAGATCCTTCTTTTAATGAATAAGTATAATTTCCAAATTTTATTTTTTTCTCTTCTACTAATAACTTTATAGCCTCTCCATTAACAAAAGTAAAATTATAACACAATAACCCCTCAGAACAAGCTTCATGATCTACCATGTTATCCCTATTAATTTTTGAATTTAATGCATTACTTAAATTACCTTGATTTATAAGTAAATTAGTTTTTATATTATTTTTAGTATAAGTATTTTTTAAAATGACAACAATATTAATAAGTAGTATTATAATTACACAAGATAAAGCACATGTTGTAACGAGTTCTATTAAAGTAAAACCTCTTTTATTCATTTTATTCACCAAACCTTACAGTAGCATAAACAGAATTTTCAAATTTAGCAATCAATCTATATTTCTGTGTACCTTCTTTTTTTATTTTTGATATAAAGTTTTTAAATTCATCATCATAAGTAACTATTTTATCTTTATCAAATTTATTTGTAGCAATTATTATTTCACTAATACCTTCTAACTCTAATAGTTTCTGGCAACGTATTTCACTTGTAAACATATCACAACTCTTTAAATTTACATAATTAGTACTTGTTACATTATTATTTATAAAATCTAGTGCTTTTGAATCATCTAAAATATAATTTTTTACTGTATTTAAAGCATACATAGCCTCAACTGTATTATATTTATAGTTTTCATTATATCCATTACTTAAATTTATAAATTGTATTGTTGTAAATAGGAGAATTCCTGCTACAAATGTAGTTACAACTAGTGTCTCTGCCAACATAAAACCTTTATTCTTATTTTTTTTCATAAATATCCCTACTCTATCTTGAAATTATTACAACATTATTATATAATATATTTAGGATAAAATCTAGTCCTGAAAGTTATAAAAAGGGTGATAAAATGTTAAAAACTTTTGATTTTGATAAAACTCCAGTAGTTGAAATAGTAAATGAAATATTAGTAGATGCATCCAAAAGAGGTGCTTCAGATATTCACTTTGATCCACATGAAGATACACTTAAAACTCGTATAAGAGTTGATGGTGAATTGATGGATTATACAGAAATACCTAATTCTATCGCAAAAAACTTAGTAACGCGTATTAAAATTATTTCTGGTATGAATATTACTGAATCAAGATTACCTCAAGATGGTGCGATTAAGGCTAACTTAGAAGGTATTGATTTGGATCTTCGTGTGTCTGCTCTACCGACTAATAAAGGCGAGAAAATAGTTATTCGTATTCTTGATTATTCTCTAAGTTTAGCAGGACTTGAAAGTTTAGGATTCAGTGAAGAAAATTATAAAAAAGTATTAAAATTAATTTCTGTACCTAATGGTATACTTCTTGTAACTGGTGCGACTGGTTCAGGTAAATCTACTACTATTTATTCAATATTACAAAGGCTAAATAAGGAAAATACAAATATTATATCTGTAGAGGACCCTATAGAAATGGATATTGAGGGTGTTAACCAAATACAAACTAATAGTGAAATTGGACTTGACTTTGCTACAGTACTTAGATCTATTTTAAGACAAGACCCAAATATCATTATGATAGGAGAAATTCGTGATACTGAAACGGCAAAAATTGCAGTTCGTGCTTCAATTACAGGACACTTAGTATTATCTACAATACATACAAACGACTCATTAAATACAATTGAACGTTTACTTGATATGGAAGTTGAAAGATACTTACTTGCGAGTGCACTTACTGGTATCATATCTCAAAAATTAGCTAGAAAATTATGTCCACATTGTAGAAAACTTAGACCTACAAATGATTATGAAAAAAATATAATAAAGAAAGTTCTTGGAAAAGAAGTTAATGAAATTTACACAGCAGTTGGTTGTGATAAATGTAAAAACGGTTACAATGGTCGTATCGCAATACACGAAGTACTTATGATTGATCAAAATATTAAGGATGCGATAAGTTCTAATGTTAAAAAAGAAGAACTAAGACATTTGGTTTATAATGGAGATGTTATTTCCCTATTACAAGATGGTATGATTAAAGTTCTAGATGGACTTACAACGCTTGAAGAACTATTAAAGATTATTGAACTTGATGATGATGAAACATTACATTCAACAGGATTAGAAAATGCTATTGAAGTAAATGAATTAACTAAGGAAGGAAATAAACAACAACCTGAAGAACAAAAACAAGAAATTCCAAAACCACAGACAGTTGTCGAAAAACCAATTAAAGAGATTCCAAAACAAGTTGCTGTAGAAAGACCAGTTCAAGTTGAAAATAAAAGTAATAATCAAGTTAATGTTGTACCTCCTAGACCTCAAATTATTAAAGAAGAACCTAGACCTGTACAACAAGTAAGACCTAATATAAATAATGAACAAATAATACAAAAAGAGGTTAAACCAATTGAAAAACCTATTGGGCAGCCAGAGCCTCCTAAACCGCAACCAAAACCAGAAGTAAAAAAATCTATATTTGGTTCAAAAATAAGCCTATTCAAATAGGCTTATTTTTTTATAAAAAAAACAATATTTAAAATATTGTTAATAAATCTATTATCTTATTAAAATCTACCTTTAATAGTACTATTACAATAGCTGATATTGCAAGAAATGGACCAAAAGGTATTTCATGATTCTTTTTTGATTTTAATACTAGTAGTGAGATTGGTAAACCTATTATTGCAGCTAAAAATACAGATACAATTGACATTGGAAATCCTAGGACAAAGCCATAGATTGCCATAAGTTTAATATCTCCCCCACCCATCGATTCTTTTTTGAATAAAAAATCGCCAAATAATTTTAGTAGCAACATAAATATAAAAGCTCCTACACCTGCTAGAAGTGACATTCCAACAACTTCTATGCTACTCATAAAAAATTTGATTACTGTTAATATTCCTAAAGATACTATAAGTACACTATCTGGTATTATCATAGTTTGATAATCACTTATTATTATTATAAGTAGCATTGAAATAAATACTATATAAAATAAGCATTCTAAAGAATAACCAAATACTACAAAACACAAAGCAAATAGTATTCCACTTGTAAATTCAAATATTGGATAAAACCAAGAAATTTTTTCACCACAATTTTTACATTTACCACCTAAAAATAAAAAAGAAAGTATTGGTATTAATTCCATTGGTTTAAGTTTATGATTACATTTTGGACAATGTGAACTAGGATATAGAATAGATTCTCCCTTAGGTATTCTATATCCTACTACATTGTAAAATGAACCAAAGACTGTGCCAATTATAAAGAACATTATAATTAAAGCATAATACATAAAATCACCCTAAACTTTGTACTTGTTGATACATATTGAACATTGGAACTACTACAGCAAGTAATATAACTCCAACTGCAAATGTTAAAAATATAATTAAGAAAGGTTCTACTAAAGCTTTTATCTTAGAAACTGTATTTTTATGTAAACTTTGATAATAAGTTGAAACCTTACTCATCATTTCTGCTAATTGACCTGTCTTTTCACCAGTAACAATCATTTCATAGGCTGGAACTGGAAAAGCCCATTGATCTTTGAATGCTGCAGAAATTTTATCTCCACGTGCTAAATTAGCAACCGTGTCTAATATCATCATTTTATAAATTTCATTATTAGTTACTTTATTTAAAATTTCCATACTATCTGTTATATAAACATTATGGGATAACAATGATGCAAAAGTTTTAGAAAACATAGTTACTTCATTATATATTATTACATTTTTTAAAACTGGTATATGCATAAATATCCATTGTAATAATGTTCTTATTATTTTAACATTTTTATATAAATAAACCGTTACAGCTAGAACAGCTACCATAATAACTAAAATCCATATAAAATTTCCTTGTATGAAATTACTTACACTTATAACCATTAAAGTAAATGATGGAATAGTTTTAGCATCCATAGATTTATATATTTCAACAAATTGTGGTACTACATAAACCATTACAAAAGTAACTACTGCAAGAGTAAATACAAATACTATAGTTGGATAAGTTAAAGCACTTATCATCTCTTTCCTTGTTTCCTCTGTCTCTGTATAATAATTAACCATATCATCCAATGCTTCTGGTAGTTCACCTGTAAGTTCACTTGCTTTTACCATGTTAATTAATAACTTAGGAAAAGCTCTTCCTCTTTTCTCAAGAGCAACACTGAAACTTTCTCCAACTGTAAGATCATAAGTTACATCTCTAAATATAGTTTTATAAGATTTTTTCTGAACTTGTCTTATTAAAATATTTAATGCCTCTACAAGTGGTATACCTGATTTTAAATATGTAGATAATTGAGATAAAATAAATATTAAATCCTTATTTTTTACCCTAACTCTATTACCAGCCATACTTCCATGTAAAGTCTGAATTAATTTACTAGTTCTAATACTATATACAGCTAATCCCTCACCAAGTAAGAAAGACTGAACATCAAGTCTTGAGAATGCTTCAAAGTATCCTTTAACTTTTTTACCCTTTTGATTAATAGCTATATATTCCCAAACAATTCTTTTACCTTCATTTTCTTGAGGATCATCTGTTGAGAAATCAACTAGCATAGTTTTAGTATCAAATAATTTTTTATTCTTTGCTTGTTTAACAAGAGCTGCATTTTCAAATTTTTTCTTAATCATTTTAGGTATAGATATGAAAGCTGTAAGACCAGCATTTATATAATAACCTAAATTTTTCTTTTCTAAAACTATATCTTCATTTTTATAACTACTAGTATCAATTTTTTTCTTTTCTTTTTTGTGTCGTTTTTCTTTCTCTAGCTTCTTATTTTCTTTTTCTTTAATCTTTTCCCCTTCTCTACGAAGCTTTTCTACATCAACACTGCCTCTTTTCATAGCAAGTTTACTAAACAAAACAACAACCATAATAAGTGGCCATACAATACCATACCACACATACTTAATAAACCTATATATATATATACAACATTTAATAAATAGATGAGCAACATTTGTAGCTATCTTTACTAAAAAATTGCTTTTTTTATTAGGTTCTTTTTTACTTTTCTTTCCTCTTTTTAAGTTCAAATAGCTACACCTACCGTTCTTTCTATTCTTATACTAGTAATATTATAACATATTTTTTATAATTATAAAACTTTTTTATTTAATTTCATATAATATTTTAGAAAAACTTATAAGGAGGTTTTTATGAATTATTATAATCCTTACTTCTATTCTATACCTAATATGGCTGCTACTACATCTAGAGTTGGCTTATTTAGTAGATTATTTGGTGGAAATGGAATTACTCTTAGTGGAATACTTAATGGTACTGGAAGAGTTCTTAATTTTGCTAATCAAGCAATACCACTTGTAAAACAAGTAAGGCCTATGATTGGTAACGCTAAAACAATGTTTAAAGTTATGAATGAATTTAAAAAAACAGAAAAAAAATCTAATATTAATGACACTCCAAAAAGAACAATAAATAAAGAAGAAACACAAATTAAAGAAAATAATGAAATAAGTAATAACACAATCATTAATGATGGTGGACCAACATTTTTCATGTAAAAAGATTAACAAAAAGTTAATCTATTTTATTTTATGTAAAAAACTTTTACTTTTTAAATATAGTCCAGTATATCTATCGTAGTAATCATCTATAAAATTATTGACCTCATTTACAATATCTTTATTTAAATTCAATTTACTTATTTTACTTATATCAACTAAAGAATACATTCTTACTAATTTAATTGTTTTATCGCTTACTATAGGTTCAAATGTTCTACATTTACTACATAAATATCCACCCTTATCACTAGATAATGTAATAACATTTTTATTGCCACATATACTGCAACCAGTAAGATTAGGCATTACCCCCAAATAATTTAAATACTTAAGTTCAACAATATTAGTAATAATAAGTGGATTAAAATTATCATTAATTTTTATTAATGCATTTATTAAAATATCATATAAACTACTATCTTCGCATTGTTTATATACTTGACTTGTTAAATCAAGCAAAAAAGAAGCATAACTAATTTTTTCTATATCTTTTTTTATATTAGAAAAATTATTTATGGTACTAGCCTCACTTAATATAGATAATTTATCTTTTTTATAATAAATTGTAAATGTGGCATACGTAAGATTATCTGAAATACTTCTAAGATTACTTTTTATAGATTTACACCCCTTAGAAATTACTCCAATTATACCGTATTCTTTGGTAAAAATATCAAGTATTTTACTTGTATCCCCATAATTTTTGGAATTAACAACAATTCCTTCTACATCAATTATCATGTATTTCCTCAAATCTATATTCTTGGCTTACATTTGGATACTTAATACTATCAACTTTAGAATTAAATTCATCATAATTTCTAATCCATACATCACCATTTAAAGTATTTTGGTAAACTACTTTTAAACTTAAATCATCCGAATCTTTACCAAGCGCGATAACCTTATAAATATGTCCTTTAAAATGCTTATATACCTTACCTATTTCAATTTTTCTTTCCACTATTTTTCACTTCTTCTTTATATTTCATATAATATTCTATTTTACCTGTTTTTTTAAATAATGCCCATAATATATCCTTCATAGTATCACCTATTTAATTATGAGCAAAATCTAAAAATTTATTCTAATTTTCAAAATCTGTAAATCCAAATTCATTAAGATATCTTTCTTTTTCTCTCCACTTTTTAACAGTTTTAACAAAAAGTTCCAAATATACATTTCTATTTAATAAAGCTTCTAAATCTTTTCTAGATTCTATACCTATTTTCTTTATCATTTCACCTTGTTTACCAATAATAATCTTTTTTAATGAATCTCTATCAACTATTACAGATATTCTTATATTATAACAATTTTTACCTACTTCTACACTATCAGTTACACAAGTTATAGAATGTGGTACCTCTTCATCTGTATTATTAAAAATTTTTTCTCTTACAATTTCAGACATTAAAAATTCTATAGACTTATTTGTTATATTATCTTCTCCATAATACCTAACTGTATCAGGTAAATATTTTTTTAACGTTTCTATTAGATCATCCACATTATTTTTAGTGAGTGCTGAAACTGGTATAATTTCTGCAAAATCATATAAATCCTTATAATCATTAATTCTTTTTAAAATCTCTTCATAATTTATTTTATCTATTTTATTTATTACAAGTATTACAGGTTTATTAGCCTCCTTTAACTTGTCCAATATATATATATCCCCTTTTCCAAGTCCATCAAAAGCATCTACTAAAAAAAGTATTATATCTGTATCATTTATACTATAATAAGCTTGTCTATTTAATGTTTTACCTAATTTACTTTGAGGTTTATGTATACCTGGAGTGTCTACAAAAACAATTTGTACTTTATCTTCATTATATATACCTTGAATAATATTTCTCGTAGTTTGGGGTTTAGATGAAGTTATTGCTACTTTCTTACCTATAATACTATTAATAAGTGTACTTTTACCTACATTAGGCCTTCCTATTATTCCAACAAATCCACTCTTCATCCTAAATCACCTACCTATATTTTTATCACTAAACGGATAAGGGCATAACTCCTCTACAGTATGTATTTCCCTATCACCTTTATTATTTAATGAAATTATACGACAATTCTTTTCAAATAATTCACTAATTACCATACGACAATTAAAACATGGTGTTCCAATTATTTCACTATCACACATTACATATAATTCTTTAAAATCATATCTTTTATATCCGTTTGAAATTGCATTTAGTATTGCACTTCTTTCTGCACATATCGTAGCACCATATGAAACATTCTCTACATTTACGCCTTTAAACTTAGTTCCATCTTTCATAATAACTATTGCAGCTACTTTAAAATTAGAATAAGGAGAATAACTATTATTTAATAATTCTAATAATTCTTTTTCCATAATAACCTATATAAATATTTTAGGGATAAATATTATTAAATTTAATATAACAGCTACTACAAATATAACAAAAGTAGCAGCACTTGCACAATCTTTTGCTACCATTATAAGTTTATTATATTCTTTAGTAATTGCATCACATGTAGCCTCAACTGCAGTATTTAAAAGTTCAACAGCTAATATAACACCTAAAATACAAATTATTAATATCCATTCTAACCCATTAATAGAAAATGCAAATCCCATTATAATTTCAAATAATAATCCAAGACAATATATAATAAAGCTTTTCCCATCACGTGCATACCACATTATACCCCTTAAAGAATTTTTTATGGCGCCTATTACAGATCTTGGAGTTAAATTTCTCATTTTTATATCTTTAATAACCTTATCTTTTAATTCCGTACTCATTTAAAATCAACTCCTGTAAACCAAACATAACATTCTCATCTTCTTTTGTTTGATGATCATATCCGAGTAGATGTAAAAGACCATGTACACTTAAAAAAGAAAGTTCTCTAAGAAGACTATGGCCATACTCACTAGCTTGTTCTTTTGCTCTATCTAAGCATATATATATATCACCTAAAACTCTTAAATCTGTTTTAATAAAAGTATTATCATCTTCAAGAGCAAAACTAATTACATCAGTTACACTATCTTTATTTCTATATTCTCTATTTAATTTTTGTATAGTATTTTTATCTACAATAATTATATTAAAAACTGCATTTGTTATTTTTTGATAATTAAGTGCGAATAAAACTACTTTCTCTACCTCAGATAATTCTTTAATATCCTCGTTTAATTCATTTATGATTTCAAATTGATTCATACAATCACCAATATAATTATATTATAAACAAGACTTTTTTTCAATAAAAATAACTAATTATCTTCATTTTCTATATTAGGATCGAACTTACTTATCTCTTCATATCCAGTTATATCCTCAATAACACTAAAAAATATATTTAAAGTAATCGAATCTTCATTAGTTTTTTTATTTAAAACTTTATAATTATCAATATATTCTCCCTTTTTTAGTTTTTCATTTATCTTAAGTTTAGAATAAGATATTGCCTTATTAATTACATCTTTATCGGTATTGTATTCATTTTTTACTTTAGTTTCCATTTGAGTTTGATAAAGAAATTTAATGGGTAAAATAACATTTTTTAATAGGACTTTGTCTTTTGTTTTTTTTGTTTTATACTTGTGAAAATTAAAAAGTTCTATTTTTTTATTTAAAAATTGAACAACAAAAACATTATTTTTTTTACCAGTCTCATGTTCTTCATAATATTTATATGGATAAGTAATTTCTACATTATACCAAACTTCACCGTAAACACTTCCCTTAGAACTTACACTATCTTTAATTCCATCATTAAGTTTTATATAACCACTTACAATAACTTCCCCTTTGTTTACATATGAATTAACATCTTTAATAATTTGTCCATTAGAAATATTTAAATCACGTATAATCGCACTTTTAGTAGCAATTATATTCCTAAGAGGTGTTTGATTCTCTATATCATTTGTAACTCTAGGTTCAAATCTTACAATATATTTTGTACCTATAGCCTCTATTTCTATCCAATCTAATTCATTTCTATATTTACTTAATATAGTTTTTTTTATATTTTGTAATTCATTATAATTTTTTTTAAAAGAATATTTTTTAATTCCTAATGTTTTTAATTCTCCAATAAGCATATTCTCCATCTTAGAATCATTAGTAATAACATCTATATCAAATACTATACTAGTTATAGTATATAAACAAACTAAAGATAACAATATAAGAATTATAATAAATTTATTAAATATAATATTATTTTTTAATTTAACAGTTCCATAATAATCTAGAATATTTATTTCATATATAGTCTTTAATTTTATTACATTTTCATAATCAGTTTTATATATTTTAATATTTACTTCATTATCACTTATCTTAACAATATTTAATATCTCTATATCATTATTTTTTAATCTTTTTATAAATCTTTCTATATTATTACCACATACATTTAAATTAAGTTTACTTTTTAAAATATATAATATGTAGTTTTTCATATTTCACCTTAATTCTATATTTGTAAAATCACCCGTTATAAGTATTTCATCTTTCATAAGTTTAGAAACTACCAAATCATTACCTTTAATAATAATATCTTTATAATTAGTTTTTATTATTATCTTCTCATCATCAAAATGTCCAATATCAGTATAATTCAATATATCTATTTTATTTTTTAATATAGTTATTTTAAGTTCATTATCGAGCACATATGATCTAATACCATTTATAATATTCAAGATATCACCTATTTAATTGTATTTAAATATTAAAAAAAAATACTTTTAAAGTATTCTTTTAAATATGTTTTATTTATTTTTCAAGTAAGCTTATAAAATTTATTTGATTTATAGCTGTATTTTTTATTTTAGCACTATCATCTATACTTAAAGTTATTGACATTAAGCTTATAAGACCTACATCGCCATAATAATATTTATCATCAGTTTTATAATATGGACGATAATAAATTTGTTCTGATGGATTATTAAAATTAAGAAAATACGTGAATTGTAAATAATTACCATAACTAATTACAGAGTATCTTTCATTTTGAGTTTTTAAATTTAAATCCTTAAGTAAATATTTAGAATCTATAGTCATTAAATTATAATCTACACCATTTTTCATCATTCTATCGTATGAGTTTTTTGAAAATAATAATAGACCTGTATTATTTTTTTCTTCATCAGTTGGAGTTGAATTAGACTTAAGTCTTATAGCTAAATATAAATTTTCACGAATTCCCCAAATATTGTTATTTATCTTAAATGGAATATTAGGGTTATCAGTATTATTATCACTTAGAGTATCAGAATTATCTAATAGACTTTGACCTTCACTACTTAAGATATTATTTACATTTCTATCTTCTTCTTTTAGTACATTTGTAACTAACCCAAGATTAGTTTCTGTAGTTGTTGCGTTGTAGTTAAAATAAGTTTGAGCTGAACCACCCGCATTAGCTAAAGCTATTAATAATTTTTTACTTTTTTCACTTGTGGTTTCATTATATGTCACATTTTTTATATAATCAGAAACATTATATTTTATTTGAGTTCTCTTTTCTCCAGCACTATTTGTACCTACAAGAGTTATTGTTTGATTGTTGGTAAATTCTTGAAAAGAAGTATAATTATATGTAAATACATAATAACCATCCTTTTCTATATAATTTTTTATTTCTTCTTTTAAAGAAAATGTATTAATAAATTTTTTATCATTTTCTACAAGTATGTATGCATCCTTATATTTATCCATTTCTTCTTTTTTTACATAAAAATTAAATTCAATTGTGTTATTAAATGAGAGTGTTATCGCATTTATACTAAATGGGTCTGTGTTATTTAAAACATCTTTTTCTAGTTCCAAACCAGTAGAACTTTCATTTATTGTTCCATCTTTATAACTAAAATAATAATTCACTATATTACCATTTTTTATATAAACATATCCATATCCTGGAACATCTCCTTTTACAGGTACTTCTAACTCTCCTACCGAATATACTCCATCACTTAGCATTTTACCACTTAATTGCCTACGAGCTATTTCTTGATTTAAACTTTCAATATATAACTCCTGGCTTCTTTTTTTACTTGACACTTTACTATCTTTTATTATATCTAATACTATCGGGGTTGCTATAAGTGCGATGATTGCGAGTATTACGATTACTGCTAGTAACTCTATTAGAGTGAATCCTTTCCTTCTCATAATATTCCAACTTTCTTTTCTATAATTCATTTTGTAAGACTGCAATAAAATTTAATAAACTAGTAAACATATTTTTTAATTCTTGTTTAGATGAATCATTTAATTTTTCTTTAATTAAACTAAGTATGCTAACTGTTCCAATATTTCCATACTTATAGTTTTTACCGTCCTTATAATAAAATCTATAATATACTTGTTGTGCTAAATTATTTAAATCTAAATCATAGTATAAATACATATAATTTTTATTTTCAACAGTCATAATCCTATATTTATCACTAATCTTATTAATATTAAAATCCTTTTTTAAATATTTTGAATCTATCGTCATTAAATTATAATCAATAACATTTGTCATCATTCTATCATACGACTCTTTAGAAAATAATAGCATTCCTGAATTATTTATTTGATCTTCTATTGGAGATAGATTAAAATTGATTCTAAATGATAAATAAACAGTACTTCCAATACCAGCCGATGGTGTGGAACCACTGATTTCTGTTAATGTATTATCAGTTATAGGTCCTAAAGTTTCAATATTATTCAAGATATTTTGTCCTTCGTCACTTATCACATTATCTGTACTTCTATCTTCTTCTTTTAATACATTTGTAACTAATCCAAGATTAGTTTCTGTAGCTGTTGTATTATAAGAAAAAAAGGTTTGATTAGCACTGCCAAAATTAGCGAGCGCTACTAATAATTTTTTACTTTTTTCACTTGTATTTTCATTATATGTCACATTTTTTATGTAATCAGAAATATTATATTTTATTTTTGTTTTCTTTTCTTCATTTTTATTTGTACCTATAAGTGTTATGGTTTGTATATTTGTAAATTCTGAAAAACTCGTGCTACTACTTGAAAACACATAATAGCCATCTTTTTCTTTATAATCTTTTAATTCAATTTTAACTGGATTATTAGCATTTTGTCTTTTATCATTTTCAATTAAAATATATACATTTTTATATTTATCCATTTCTTCTTTTTTTACATAAAAATTTTCTTCTAATTTACTACCTAAAGAAAGAGTTACTGCACTTATACTAAATGGATCTGTATTACTTAAAACATCTTTTTCTAGTTCCAAACTATTAGAACTTTCATTTATTGTCCCATCTTTATAACTAAAATAATAATTCACTATATTACCATTTTTTATATAAACAT
>OIYS01000381.1_pt1 | contig 32089 bp, 74 predicted proteins | sample 1588271 | NCBI WGS metagenome assembly OIYS01 (sample SAMN03283286) | human gut metagenome | biome: human-associated habitat; material: feces | host: Homo sapiens | place: Peru | collected 2012
TCTGACATGGCAAAATCCTGGGCAACTTTTTGTTGCTCAGGCACTTATAAATAATATTAAACTATAGTGTTGCGGAATTAAGGATTATTTAATTAGTTTGAAATCCCCCTATGGGGTGGTGCTGCTTAGTTCAATGGTAGAACGTCCGCCCAAATCGGAAAAAGGTTGTGGGTTCGACCCCCACAGCAGCAACTATGACTTTTGGTTTGATAAAGGATAAAGATTATGGGATATTATGATAGATTTAACAAAGGAGGAAAGAAGCCTAAACGCCAAAGGAGCGAAAAGCAAAAGTGGGTTGACAAGCTAGATAGACTTATGTCGGTTTATATCCGTATGAGAGACTCTAGAGAGTTTCACTATAAGTACTTCAGATGTATCAGTTGTGGACGAATATTGCCAATTGACCAAGCCGACAATGGGCATTATTGCGGACGAACTCATATGAGCTTGCGCTTTGATACACGTAATCAGAATGCGGAATGCAAACGATGCAACAGATTCTCTTCTGACCATCTTATCGGTTATAGAAAGAATTTAGTAATGAAGCTTGGAAGATTGGCTTATTTGCAAAAGCATCCTCACGTTCCTTTAAATATGGAAGAAGTTAAGCGGCTCGGAGAGCAACAAGTTGATTTATTGGAGGTAATGAAACATCAAACAAAGAATTGGTCTGTGTTTGAATTACAGGAACTCTATAAATACTATGCGGCTCTAATTCTGAAAATGAATGAAGAAAAAGATAATCAATAAGGTTTAAATAATGTTACCGCATTAATAATAAACACTAATTTATTTGCATTATTAAATTATTCTTCGTACCTTTGCAATCGTCTTGGTGAGACACACCATAAAAACTGTAAGGTCTTCTCTAAAGGCTTTTGTTATGCATAAGACTTGTGCATTCCTATATAGTAACAAAAGTGATTTCATATTATTTGTGAAATGAAGTTTAAATTAAGACCATATCAAGAAGAGGCAAGCAAGAAGGCTGTTGAGTTTTTCTTGGATAAGAAGAAAAACTGGAACGCTCTGGAAGTGCTTCCTACTGCATCGGGCAAATCATTGATTTTGGCAGATATAGCTGCTAGACTCAAGGATAAAGTGCTTGTGTTCTCTCCTACTAAGGAAATTTTGGAACAAAACTACAATAAGTATTGTTCTTATGGATTTGATAATGCCAGTATCTATTCCGCTAGCTTTAAATCAAAGGAAATCAGCGATGTTACTTTTGCTACAATTGGTAGTGTGAAAGGACATCCCGAATTGTTTACTGACTTCAAGTACATCTTGATTGATGAGGTTCATTTAGTGAAACCTGAATCCGGCATGTATAAGGAGTTTCTTGATAAATTAAAGAGTAAGGTCATAGGCTTAACCGCAACACCTTTCCGTTTGTATTCCTATCAGAACTATGGTAGCATACTGAAGTTTCTGACAAGAAGTCGAGACAAGATTTTCAAGGAGCTTATTTACTATGTTCAAGTTGAGGATATGGCTAAGAACGGATATATCTGTCTGCCAAACTATTACTCTTGTCCACCGCCACAATGGAACGAAGGAAACTTGCAGCTCAATTCAACTTGCCGTGATTACACTGACCAAAGTGTTAAGCAAGAATATGAACGTGTAGATTTGTACGGATGGCTAGTTAGTGTTGTCAATAGATTACTTAATCCGAAACGAGGTGGACAACGTAAAGGCATCTTGGTTTTTACCAAGTTCGTTAAAGAAGCTCAGATGCTAACCTATTCCATACCTAACTGCGAAATGGTCTGCGGAGAGACACCACCTAAAGAACGTGAGGCTATCATCGAGCGTTTCCGCAATGGGCAGACTAAGGTACTGGTAAATAGCCAAATCTTGGTCGTAGGCTTTGACTATCCGGAGTTAGATACTGTAGTGTATGCAAAGCCAACACGCTCTTTAGCGCAATACTATCAAGTTGTAGGAAGACTTCTTAGACTATCAAAAGGAAAACAGCCTTGGTTTGTTGACCTTTGCGGTACTTATGATAGATTCGGAAAAGTTGAAGACTTGAAATTGTTAGACCAAAACGGCAGAGGGAAGTGGGTAATAATGAGTGGAAACAAACAATTAACAAATGCATTTTTTTAAGATATGGTAGTAAAATTAGACGAAAAAGCATGTAGCTTGGATGCAGATGAATTGGTCGCTTTCGTCCGTCTGTCATTTAATGCTGACAAAGACGGATATGTGTATGGGAGCAACAAGGAATTATCGGATAAGATAGGTATGTCGGTAGCCAAGACAAAAAAAGCTATTGATGGACTATTTGAGAAGCAAATGGTATCTATCGGAAACGGAAAACTCTTTATTTGGAAGCATGAAGACAATATTGAATTTGCTGAAGGTGAAGAATCTAAACCACACAAGAATGAACCTGAACGAATAGCATTGAATAACGTCCCTAGTGTAACACAAGTGGATGATAAAGCAAAAAAGGTGTGCGAATATTTCAATAAGGTTATCGCTGGAAGAGGAATGCCTTTAGTTCATGCCCTGACATCGAAGAGAAAGTCAATGATTAATTCACGGCTTAAAGAATATGGGAGTGAGCAAATGAAACTTGTAATTGATAAAGCCGCCGCATCTGGATTTCTTAATGGTAGTCACGGATGGATGGCAAGTTTTGATTGGATTATGAGACCGAATAATTTTGTTAAAGTATTGGAAGGAAATTATGATGACAGAAAGCAAGGAACTAATAAAGACGCAGAGCAAGGCTATTATCAAGAGTCAGCCAACCTCGTACAGCGTCTCAATCAGCAGAGAAAAGCAACGAATATTCAATGAGTACGGAACGTTCGATGACGTTCTAATGTCTTTCTCTCCATCAAGCCAAGTAGGTAGTAAGATGTCTATCGGGAAAGCTTTTAAGAGCAACGCACCGACACTAACTTATCTTGACCTGTGTTATGGAGAAGGAAGTGCAATAACATGGCTTGTGGCATGGGTTTCAGACGTATATGGTATCTGTGGCTTTGTTAATAATGAGGTTACGGACAATATTAAGATAATGACTGCAAATGCCATAAAGGATGAGTATTATTTCCTTAATCTGAACGAGCTGATTACTTTCTTCAAGATGTTTATTGCCGGAAAGTTCGAAAAATTCTACAAAAAGCCAAATCCGCAAGTCATTACCAAGAGCTTGTACACTTTCTGCTTTCAACGGAAGGATGCCGTTAATGCTATGGAAGCAAATATGCAGAAAGAGAAGGAGGCTAAAGAAGATGAGGCTATCAAACAAAATGCCATCACTTATGAAGAATGGGCGGCAATAAAAAAAGCTAAAGGAGAAGAAGTCTACATAGAACTTATCGAAGACGATAAAGGCAACAAGCTTTTTCGAGTTAAAGTCCCAAAAGAAGACGCAAGGTTAGACTCGGCTTATATGATAGTCAAGAATACTACAAATGCCGATTTCAAGGCTATATGCAAGCTAAGAGAATGTTTCGTTAAGAAATATGGTATAGACCCATACGATTTGATTAGAAGTTTAGGGAACAAAAAACTTAGAGAATATGAAGAAAGAAGAAATTGTCAAGGCAATCATTAAGAACCTTAGAGATGTAAATGGCAAAAAGTTCCGCAAGGATGATGTTCAAGCCATTGTGAATTATTTCATAGACCTCACAAAGCAATCGTTGCGCAACAGAGACCGTGTTATGATACGTAGCTTTGGAACATTTGTGGTACGACATAAAAATCCCAAGCAAATTAATTGCGTGCGAACTGGAGAGAAAACGATGACAAGGGAGAAAGACCATGTAGCTTTCATTCCGTCTAATGATTTTGACTTAGATTCAATAGTGTAAAATGGAGATAGCAGAAATAGAACAGATTATAGAAGCTTGCAACTTTGATGTTGCTAGCCAGACCCAAAGAGCAGAAACATTCAACGTAATTGACGCTATTGTAGAAATGCGCAAATACGAAGGTCGTTTCAACGCCAAACGTTGGGAATATGAAAATGTTAACGGACGTGGCACGATAGAAATATATTCGAAACTCGTTGCCGGAACTCTAGAGGACAAATTAGCAGAGTTTGCTATTACATTATTCTCAATGGCCAATAAGTACAAGATGAATGTCAAATCGTTGAGGCTAGACCCAGATTCAATGAGAGACCGTTCCTTTGAAGACTTAATGATGTCTATGCTGAAGATTGAAATGACACATTACCGAGTGTTCAAGAAGATTATAATCTTGATTGGTATGCTTTGCGGATATTGCATGATGAATGGTATTGATTTGTTGTGGTTCGTTAATAAGAGACTTTTGGTAAACATTAAGTAGGCTAAAATATGAATAAGTTAAAGTTAATTTTTACGAGTACGGATTTCGCATCTTATACGAAGAGTACTATGGGTATGTTATGCAAGGTTCTGATACGAATTCCATACCTTGTACTTGTTGGCATAGTTAGTACAACATGCTGGCTTGCTAAGTGTATTGTAAGGTTCTGTAAGGAGGACACAAAGGCAGCGGTAATTATCGGTTTTGTTCTTTGCTTTATAGTTATGTTTGTTGAGTTTGTCTATTTTAAGATTCAGCTAGCAAAGAGTTCATATCAGACAAGTGAACTAATTAAGCGAAACTATGAGCTGGAGCAAACCGACAGATACGATATTGGCTTCCACGATGCGATGGCAAAGAACAGAGAAATGCTTACACAAAATATTAAGCCATGACGGATGAATTTAAAGATGCTTTTACAAGAGCACAATCCTTGCAGAGGAGATTCAATCCTGATTACATGAACTCCTTTTCGTTAGCGATTAAATACGATAGCTATTACGAGGAATACATGGAGATTGAATTGAGAACAGATAATGACAAGTTCTTTATTTCTACATTGACATGTGTTTATGAGGAGGATTATACTCTAAGATTAGACGAATTAGAAAAAACAATAGATAAATTATTAACAGATGAAGACGGAGAATAAAAAAGTTATTTTTGTAAGCCTGTTGGATATTATAAGTATTCCATCGGGTAATGAGCATCCTGTAGATATTACGGATTTTCAGCTTAAGCACGATTTCTTTAGAGCGTTGCAAGCAGATGATAATATAGTCCGTGTCAACATCTTAGGATATGACAAGAACCAAGTAATGTATTCAAGCGATATAACATTCGCAAAAATGCTATCGGTTATTACTTACGAAATTGCTATGTATGCTGATAAGGCGGTAGTTCCATATCGCTCTACTGATAATATTGATGATACTTTTGTTGATGCTGCAAAAGGCACCGAGAGTATAGAGTTTCTCAAAGACAAATCTAATTGGCTGATTATTGGGAACGATGATCTGGCTGACAAATTTGGGATTGACAATATAACAATGGAGAATTTCGTCAATGGAGAACTTGGAGAATATTCTGAAGGAGCTAAGGCAGCAGAAAAGAGATAAACATATTAAACCGGAAATCTTGACCTTAGCAACCATAAAGAATAGGTACGGAAAAGACCCGTTACCTGAGTTACGCAATTTATGGGCAAAAGGACTGGTTAAGAATTGTAGAACTTTAAATGATTTAGGCTTTATATATAATGGATAAGGAGTTAACAAAGAAGTTAGTAGCACAAGGCAAGGCTTATGTACTTGACTTGCGAGGTGGTAACGTTCCTTATAAGGAAGGTAATGCTGCGGCAGTTGATTTTTACTGCCCACAAGATGTAGTTTTGAATATGCCTTGGGTGAAAATGGGTAGAGGTCACATAAACCTGCATTTAGGTGTAGAACTTCCTAAAGATGTTGGTTTGGATATTCGTTCACGTTCCGGTTTTACGGATAAAGGTATGCTTGTAGATGTGGCTTTCATCGGCAAGGATGAAACACAAGTTGGCTACATGACTAATGTGAGAGCGGATATTGATATTTGTCTAGGTTTGGTTGATGAAGACTACAGGGACGATATTGGTGCGCTTTATAGAGTTAATTCCGACCGTTATATGCCGACAAAGGATAGCAAATTTAAGCTTGATTCAGATTACGACTATTACGTTTTCGTAGTCAAGAAAGGTACTCGTATTTGTCAGGGTGCATTCCGCAAGGTAGAAAATCCAGATTGCATACTTGGAGAGTTGAATATGGAAAATAATCGTGGAGGAGGATACGGACATGGTGGAACAAAATAACAATGAATGTTGCGAATATGCTAACATGTATATCTTTGAGATTAGACATTTGGCAGACATGATTGAATGCAAGGATAATGCCGCTTTCGTTTCATCTCTTAGGGAGGACTTCGGAAAGCTCGGATTATTTTCAAGCGCAGCCAATTTCCTTCGTCTTATGTATGAGATTCGAGCATCTTCTGAAGACAAAGAAACCTTACGAAATCATATCAGCGTAATGGCGATGGAAGCCTTGCTTACGCTCTCTTGGTTTATTGTCTCAGATTATAACGACATCATCGGGTCGCAAATCGAGCTTTTCAAAACCAAGAATAAGTGGTATGGAAACGCTTTCTCTGAATGTTTCTCTAAGGATGGTTATCCGTATGCATTCGGTCATTTGCAAGAGAAGATTAATCGTATTTGCTCTTTGCTTACTTTGAACGAGGATGCTAAAGAAGAGCCTATTCTTGACAGCTATAAAGACTTGTTGGGATATTGCATTTTAACTCTAATAGAAATAAAATGAAATACCGGATTAAAAGAATAGAAAAAGTTATCAATGGGCAGAGTTCGTTTGAGCACTGCTCGTTGGTAGTTTCCGACATAGAAATGTTTAGAAAACAAATAGATGCAGACGAGGTTAACTTCGTCTATGAAATGTTGAACTAAAAACGGAAAAGAATGAAAGAACCAGACATTGAAATGAATCTAAAGAAAATCATGGAACGCATAAAATGGATTAGAGAAACTAAGGCCATCTTATCCAAGGAAGAAATAAGTCTTTCCATTCCATTGATGCAAGATTTATCGCAAGTAGGCAATATTTACGATAAATTTATGAGCTATCATGCCGGACGAAATTCCACAATGGTACGCAAGCAATTTATCTTTGTTATTCTTTACCTTTATTCTCCTAGTGCCCTCGGCGGTTCTAAGATGAGAAGAGGGTTAAGAGAGAAAATCGCTAAGGTTTTGGGGTGTACATGTTCTAATGTGAGCCATGATTACAAAAATATCAGTTTCTATTATGTTACTTACCGAAGTTTCCGTAATGACGTGAATGAGATATTGGATAAGCTATTAATAGATTTGGGTTTAAAAGAGATAGGGGAAGAATAACTTCCCCTACCCCTTTTTAAAGCAATCGCAACTCTTGTTTAATACCAAGCTTTTTTGACTCTTTATTAAAGAATTCTACTTTATGTTTTACTTTTTCTTTAAACTGCTCGAACAATGCAATTAAAGCTTCTTGCTCGGTATCAAAAAGTGATTCCTCTCTAATTGTATGCTGTTTAGTTCGTTCACAATAGTCGGGTTTGTATTTATAATCTATCCACCAACCTGAAGGATTAAATTCGTTCCCCTCGAACCAAGAAACGTTGCAGCATCCCTTTATTATACAACGTTGCGGATGTTCAAACCAACCATCTATATACCAAGCTATATCACCATTCCTATATTTTGGGATAGGTCTTTCCTCTTTGTTCGTATACTTATATTTTCCCATATTCTCGCTTTTTATTACTTATAGAAATTTCTATCATAAATACCTGATAACTTTTGCATATCTTCCTCTGTTATATAGTATTTTCGATTTAACTGATATTGAATATAATCTCCATACTCTACATCTTTACATGGAAAGAGCTTTCCGTTATCAATTCGTTTAAATACTATATTATAATCTGTCCTCACTCCCTTATTAATAATTGTGAAGTGACTTCCTACAGACTCTCGCTTATCTATTACTTCATACCAAAAAGTTTTGCCTTTATGAGAATTATCATCAATAGCCGCATAAACAACAACTCCTATTATAAAAAGAAAAAATAAAAGCTTAAATAAATAGTTATCTTTTTCCATACACTTAACTCTTTTTTATTTTTAAATACTTCAACTTTGCGAATCGGTATGAATTGTATATTCCACCAAGCGTTTTATACACTTTAGATGTGAAGCACTGAATGCAGCCTGTATAATCATCAAAACCTAAGATGATATACTTATCTTCAAGATAACCTGCCACGTATGCACCAATGTCCTTACCTTTATAAAGAACTGGTTTTCCACAATACGCATTAAAAAATTCTTTATTTGTCATACGCTATACTATTTTAGTTCATCAAAGTCAAACCACTCAATCTTATCGTAGCACTCGTACAGAACTTCTATACGCTGTGTTCCGTCTCCTCTAGTGACAATCCATACATCATCACTCATCGCTCCGTAGTGAAGAGCCGTAGGATTTACGCCACCTCCACTATATCGGAACATCACCCACTTTCTTAAAGGTGGCTTATCTTCTTTTAGGTCGTGCCATAACGATGCAGCGTTCACATAAGGAACGTTTTCTGTATCGCAATCGGTAGCGTTAATCTTCTCTGTACTGAACGTCACTCCATCTAATTCATTGTAATCTACCTCATCCTTGTTGCTACAGATATTGAGGTAAATCTTCTTTGGTAAATTCTTTATTTTCATATTACTTAAATTTAATAATGAAAAAATCGGTATAAAGCCATTTGTTGGGGCATAAGCCTTTCTTTGGCTTGCCAATGCTAATACTCTCAATCTCCTTTTCAATACGTGAACTATCCTTGCGATAGCCGTTGATAAAGAGGACGTGGGTGTAAGGAATAACCTTTAACCACTTATTTTTTATAAATCGTGTTAATAACTGAGCAATAGTCTCATCAATCAAAAAAAATACTGTATTGCTTGTTATTTTTTCGTACTTATAAGGCTTTTTGATTTTATCTTTTACTTGATAGAATAATCTTTTCTGCCAATACATTTTTATTTCTCGATACTCCTCTTTCTTCTCGCCAGCTACAATCATGTCAAACCATTCCTTGCTGACGGTGAGGGGCAATACTTTCTTTTTCATACACTACTTATTTTTAATAAAAAACGTTCCATAACACCAATCGCTGCTTTCAACATTATCATGTAGTTTGGTGCATCTGCCAATAAACTCATTACCTTTATAATGCTTACAACGACTACATTCCTTTGAATTTCTCAAAATTGCACGAAATACGCTAACGTTAGCACTCGGACAATTTGACTTATTCCATCTGATAGTCGCTTGCTTGTAGAGATACTTTAATCTAGGTAAGAATCTACTATCTTCCTTAATTGAATATTCTGAATCGAAGTAACGAGCATCCATACTTCTTCTCATTATTTTCAAAATCTTCTTGGCTTGTCTAATCTTCATACGCTATAGTTTCTCCAACTTATTAATTATTTCGTTAAAGCGGTGCATATAATCGAAGTTTGGATTTTCATCATACTTGCGCTCCATTCTGTCATATAGCCAACGTAGATGCTCTGAATCCTCGTGGAACTCTTTAATATCTTGCTCGTCTAAGATTATTTGTTTCTTCATACGCTATTTCTCTTTTCCGTAATACTTTTTTGATAAGTCATTGAATCGCTCATAGTTTGGCAGCTTGGGAGAGATTTCAAACTTCATCGTTTTTACATCATACCCTCTATCAGTTATTTCTTTGACAAAATCTTTAGTAAAGACCTTATCGAAGAGATAATAAGCATCAGCTTGGGTCATAAACCCTAAAGGGTGATAAGCACCAATGCAGTTCTCTTTCTTATCCCAATATGCCGTTAGCTTTTCTTTCTTCTTCATCCTTACACCTCCTCCCAGTCTGTTGCGAGAATAGTCTCAGGAAGCAACCATAAAACTGGTGCAGCTCTTCCTACGCTATTATACATTAATGCCTCTGAACCAATATAGTTCTTATCAATGTATGCGTATGTGCCGTCCGCAAAAATCTTACGTCTCACTTTCTTTCCTTCCTTCATTCTTCTCAGAGCCTCCGAGAAGTCAAATGTTTCCTTCTTCATACGCTATTTTATCTTTCAATTACCATAACTTACCTATCAGATGATGCTCTTGCTTATTGAGAGCAATGCCATACTCGAACATTTTCTCGAAAAGCATAAGACGCTCCTCATTTGTAGCCAAACGAGTAGATTTCTTTTTATCATCGGTCATTGTGAAATGAGAGCCTACCATTAATCCCTTATCTTCCTTATTGAGATAAAGATAGCAGAACAGATTGTGGCATTCTGGTTTCCAACATTTGCATAACACAATCCAATAACCACAATCATCTATCACAACTATATTGCCTTCCGCAACTATCTCTTCAAATATATTTTTCTCCATACGCTACTTCTCCTTATCGAATTTGTTGCCTATAAAAGACCATCCAGAGCTTTCAACGATAGCTCTAAGAGAATAATTAATATGTCCAGTATCATCTACACATTTAAAACCACACAAAGAATCATCCCACTCTACTATGGCTACATTTCCGAGATATGGACTTTTTATCATATCACCTTCCCAAACCTCATTACCCTTGCAGTCTTTCAGACCTGTAAACTGACAGACGGTAGAAGGATCAATTGGTGATGTCAGTCGTTTATCGTAGTCTGTTATCCAGACATTATCAGAATCTTTGATGTGAACCAAATCACCTATTATCCATTTTCCATCCAAAGTCTTTTTTGCCTTGAACTTGATGTTTTCTATTTTCATAAACTATAATTCTTCTTTTTCAAATTCACTCTTTGGAACACGATAATAAACTGCTTTTCCAAAAAATTCTTCTACACCTTTTAAAGGCATTTCCTTTTCTAGAATATTATGTACCTTTGTGCCTTTTCTAACACTAATAGATATATAATCGTAGCTATTATTTAACATCAATAGCGAGTTATTTGTCATGTACACCTTGCCATTCTTGGAAAGATTACTATGATTTCTTGCAGGCTGGTAGTATAACCCACTAGCCTTATGTTTGATTCTGTAAGGTTTCGTCATAACTATTCCTCCTCTATTAACCTAAATCCATTAATATTGTACCATCTTGGCTTTTTCTTGCCATCTAACTTGCAACATATCTTTTTGTCGGCACGTATTCCTAAGACTTCTGTTCTATGGATATTATGATAACCGCCATAAATAAGACCTCCAAAAAGTAATCTTGCCCAATTAATTGTATTGTACTCGACTATACTTCCAAGATGAACTTTTCCCCATTCTTGTTCTGTCATAACTATTCCTCCTTTTCTATAAAATCACGTCCAACACGTTCTAACAACTCCAAAAAGATTCTGTGCTCATTATAGATAAGAAGCAAAGATGGGCTATATTTACATTGTTCTATCTTACGTTTACAATGAGATACGAGGTCATTATAAGCACTTTCTGATAGTCCCTTAATAGGTTCTACTTTCTTAATATTCAAATCATCCAACTCTATTTTGTTTACTGCTGCGTAGCCATCTTGTGCCTCCTTACAATAACTCTTCTCGCAAACCCATCCTTTGCAAAAATTATATTCAGAAATGATGTGCTTACGACAATACTCACAGATAGAAATACCGAATTTGTTTTGTAATTCTTTCCTGTTCATGCTCAATCCTCCAACTCTATATTATGTTCATCTGCGAAACTATCTTCTGCATCCTCACAATACTTACCCTCACAAAGTGATTCAGGATATGCTCTGTTAGTAAAATACTCTTGACAGCATAACTCACAGATTTCATTACCATAATTATTTCTCAACTCTTCTCTAGGCATTACTCATTTTCCTTTCTGACTAAATAGTCGTACATAGGCTTGCGCTTTCTACGATATTCCTTGCATACTTTTTCTGCCTCTTCCTCTGTGTCGCAAATTGCAACAACACCATCTGGATATGTGTCCCAATATCTAACGACTTTAAATTTTGTCATATTAATCCTCCAACTCTTTAATTAGCAAACTACTTTCCTTACTAAATGGCTTATAACCATTTTTCAGATACCATTCGAAAACAAAACTCTCGGATTCATCTTTATTAAATTCCAACCCGATTGTTTTTACTCCATTTAACTTAGCTTGTTGTTCGGCAAGTTGTAACAGACGTTTTGCAACGCCACATTTTCTATGAGTATCATCAACAAAGAGTGCATATATTAGAGCATCAGCTTTGCCGAAAATATCACTAACATATAATGGAATGGATATTTGAACAGAACCATGATTCTCTTCATCAGTTATTAGAATTCTGATTTCATCCTTCCAAGTCTGCTTTTGTATCATACTAGCCCTCCAACTCTTTAAGTGCCAAGACTAACTCATTTTGAATATGAATTGCCATACCTTCACTCAATTTTATTCTTTTTGAGCCAATCATCTTGGAAACATTATTAATGTGAACTATCGCTTTTTCTTTGCTCATTTCTTATCCTCCACAATAAAATGTTTTTTAATATGTTTCTCTGCCTTTAACCTAGACTTGAACTTATGTTCTTTAACCATCCAGCAAACATGCTGATAGTAATCTACGTATTCAATAATATAAGCTTTTCTGCTTACCTTTATTATCTTATACTCGTTACAATAGGTTCGATATTCAAATCTAATCATATTCCCTTCTTTTTACCACCTGCGAATGCTTGTGTCATGTTTATCGCAGATTTAACATCTTCGTACCTGACACCACAAACAGTTGCCACATCTTTAATTGCCTCATCTAATTTGAATTGTCTAGCCAAAAACTGATTATTCTTTATCAAGCCTACAATTTCTTCTTTTGTATGAATGCCTTTCCAAAACAGTTCGGTATGTGAGCCTCCTCTTTTTTCGTCAACGGAGAACGGAACACCATAGTTGGTGTAAACTTCTCCATGATGTTTTACAAGGTGGCGACCTGGATTCTTACAGATATTATTAACCCAAACTTCATTGTCACATTCACACCATTTCTTATATTCCTCCTCAGTCAGCGTTTCATCAATACCAATAGGGTAGTGTCCGGAACAACCATTTGTACCAAAATAAATAATCTTTGCCATATTCTCATTAATTAAAACCAACCTAGATGGGCAGCTTCATTCCACCCATACTTACCTTTACGCATTTCATCAGAGAAATTTACTCCACGCTTAATGCGCCACTTGCTTATCTTTCTTTTCTTCATATTCTAATCCTCCAACTCTTTAAGTGCCTTATTTAAATACATTGTAGCTTCATATCTTTGAGTGCTTACAAGCCAATTCATAGCTCTCAAAACTTTAAGAGAATTATTTATGTACTCTTTAGCTTTTTCTTTGCTCATTGCTTATTCTTCTTTTTTCTGTTTCTTTCTATATGCTTTAGTTGCGTAATACTTATATTGCCATATCGTTTATACATAGCTTTGAGATATGTAATATAGGCAGCTAATGTTATTTTGTCTGCATCCATATTCTCTTATTTTTACCCTCTCCCTTTTACAGGATTACTAAAGCTCATCAAACTCTTTCTGAATGCTATTTAAAGCCTTTTTTATAGCATTCTTTATGTCGGTAGATTCTTTTGGCGCATACTTGTTTATATCTATTAGAGCACACCCCAGTCTGTTTTCATTAACAGTCGCACCATTACAATATCTATTGATAACTACTCCATAAGCTTCAATAAAGTCGCTTAAATTGTTAGCTCTAGATAATTCTTCTTTTGTCATATCTTTAAATTTATGCCCGAAGGCGTTAAACACTAAATTCCATACCATTTCGAAATCATTGTCTTTATTCCTTGTTTTAAAAACTTCTTTTCACGTCTCTTCAATAACGACTTACTACGATTTACACAGTCTAAATACCAAAGAGACCTTTCTGTGTCGAAAAATCTTAAAGCATACAACATACCTACACCTCCATTTCGTTTTTAATACCCAAACCAAAGAGAAGGTGCTGCAAACTATGTACAAAAGGAAGTTCTACGCATATACTGCTACTATAATCAAAGTCGTCAAACCAAAACTTACCATCTTTCGATGTATAAGTAAGAAATAATCCGTCTTTGTAATAGAAGTATGCACAATCATTTATCTTTGATTTCTTCCATCCATTCTTTTCAAGAATCTCTGGAATAATAGGAATTGGTGTTACTTCAATTGGTCGTATACTATACAAACATCCATTTGGAGTTCTAACAATGTAAATTTCAAGTAAATTGGTATCACAAGTTAACGTTTTACCTTCTATTTTACATACATTATTATCATATAGAACCAAGTCACCTTCAATAAAAATATTTTCTTTCATACGCTTTACTTTTTACTATGATTATACTTATCCTCATCTTCATCATAAGGATACTTAAACATTAAAGGACAAATTCCACAAGGTATTATCTGTCTTTCCTTACATCTACTTCTTGATTCGTAACTCATACGCTTACTTCTTTACCAATTTAAAGATTACATTCTCTCCATCTGAGCGATACTTACCCAAACATTCGAATTTTTTTTCATTAGCACAGTGATAATATCCATCATAAAAGAAACATTCCTCGCATGTACCACATCTAACAGCTTCAATAGTGACAACACATTTGGCCTTTTCTCCAACTTTAAGCTCTTTCATTTTCTACCTCGCTTTCTATTTAAAAGTTTCTGACCATACTCCTTTGGTGAAGTTGTATTGACTACAAAATTATAAGAAAACTTTGGTGCCCTTTGATAAAGGTAACACCCATCAATATCACGATACATCATTGTTCACCTCCTTCCTTTGGAAGTAAATCGTCAATATAAAGCCAACGAGAAACCCTACTACAGAGAATTGCGTCAGTCCATGATGGATAAAAGTTATCTTGCCATCTGTTCCAAACATAGTAAAACATATTCTTATCATTATGTGTTTCTACCATAATGGAAACATCTTTTCTTGGCTCTTCACTAATAGGATGCCACAAGTTCCTCAAGAATTCATTGATAGCATACTTAGCACCACTACAAAATTCAGATGAAATAAAGCCACATTTATTAATAGCAGCTTCTTCTATTTTCTTATCGTCTATCATAATCTACCCTTTCTTTTTCTAAGTTCTAACATTCTCCTAGCTCTACGGCTTTCCTTACCACTATGATAGCAAAGACGCTCTATTACTTGGTCATTACTTTTATAGGCACGAACTTCATTATCAAATGCTTCTTTAAGAGATATGCCTGAAGATAATATTATGTTATTTGCGATATTATCATCCATCATACCTAACCCTCCACATTTTTAGTTGTACCCAATAAGTTCTCATTTCCGAAGTAAGGGATGCATTGGTTCCAAGAGCAACCATTATTACACCTATAGATGGTTGCGTCTTTATAACCAAACAAACTTACCTGCCATGCGTGGTCTTCATTGTCTCTTACCAACACCTTATCAAATGGCTTTAGCTCGCACTTTGGCTTTAAGTCCACAATCATTTTCTTCTCACTATCCCAAGCCTTGCCTTCCTTGGCTAAAGCTTCAAAAAGCTGTTGCTTCTCTTCTTCTGTAGCAAAGCGAAGAGTATAAAGATTCTCTTTAAAGAAACTTGTCTTACACCCAATACTCAAGGTTTTGGTAGTGTTTAAATTTAAAACTACGTACGAGTAATAACCTTCTGATAAATTTGTTTTGTCTGATACAATAAACACATCTTGTGTAATACCAAAATCTGCAAAAGCTATATCCCCATCCTTGAACTCTGGCTGAGCCTTCTCTACTTCAAGGGTTTCACGATTGAGTTTTCCACCCAAACGTTCCTCAATGGTGTTGATATAGGTCTGAGCATCATCTTCTTTTGCTTTGCTAAATAAAGAAGTTATCATGCTGTCTTGATATTCATCATATCTTGCTTCCCAAAGATAGTGTTTGCCAATGAAAGAACAATATGTATCATCTTCGAACCTTTCGAAGATAACATGTACATCCCCATCTTTGTTAACTAAAATGTCGCCTTTCTGCCAAGCGAACTTCTCCCAATCACGCATTGATTTGCTTGGGTAGATGCACAAAACTCCTTCCTTGCACAATTTACCTTCTTTATCGAACCATGGTTCTTTATTATGATGCTTAACTTGAAAAGAATCACATGCATCAGTAACGACATATAACGTAACACTTCCAAACATATCAGTCCAGAGTTTCGTACCTTCTGGCTTATCCTTTAGGATAGTGGCTATATTAATCTTTGCTTCCATAACTAAATCGTCTTTTGCATTAAACATAATTGATAGTAGCTCATACCACCAACGTATTTTGATATTTTGGGCAGCTCACCTTCATAAGGAGTAACTTTCAAACCATCTATGAAATCAGCGTTTGCTATATAGACTTCTGTGCCATACTCATTCATAAACACTTTCTGCGCTGACGTAGAATGGCTTTCTGCTCTCAACTTACCAAGTGAACGCCAAACCTGCTTGCGATAGATGAACAATCCATGCAAAGGAATTGTCTTTACTTCTACTTTTGCTCCCATAACCTTAACCATTTAAAGATGATAATAACTATTTGATACCCTTGCGCCCAAATCGAAGCAGCCCACGGCATCCGGCTTTAAGAAGCGTTTCTCTAACTTCTCCAAAGCCACTTTATATTTCTGCTCCATGTGCTTGCAATGTAGTCTCTGAGCTAATTTAAGTTGCTCAACAACACCCTTGCGAGCAACTCTATATTGTTTTTCGGACATCATAGCCTTTATTCGTTCACATAGTTGATTACATGCTCTTGAGCTTGCTCATGCAAGTTGTCAAAAGCGTCTTCTATAACTTTAGCTGTCTGATCGCCATTAAGGTTCTCCAGCATTTCGCTTACTACCTCTATCTGCTGGTCTGTTGCTAAAGAGCAAAACTTGTCAATAAGAAAGCTCTTCTGTGCATGGACGAGCATATCATCGAATAAATCCGATACATCTACACTAACTTTATAATCTGCCATAATCTTTGAATTTTAAATGTAATTAGTTGTACCACACATCATTTGGCATAAGAGCCAATTTCCATCCATACTCTAGTTCATACCTTAATATTTTAAGGTCGTTGCTAGTTACAGATGAAAGTCCAACAAATTTATTTTCGTACTCCATAACCTAATTGTTTAGTTGCCATACTTATAACGCAAATAATTAGCTTCTGAGCCAAAATAAAGCTCAGTGTCGCTCATATTTGCCTCCATCAAGTCTTTCTCTACATCTTTATAAGAAGGCACGCAATCCTTAACTCTTTGGCAGAACAAAGGATATTTTGAAGAAACATCTTCTCCGTCTTCATCATAGATATTAATCTTATCTACATTGTAATATGGATAAGAAGAAATATTTCTATCTGAATGGATAACCTTTCTACTCTTAACAGACACCACGATTTCAGCAGGTTTGTTAATAGCATCAAACTCGCAAGTAAAATCATCAAGCTGCGCCTCAAAAGCCGCATCATTAAACTTTTCAGATAAGTTTTCAAAAAACTTTTTCATTTTCTTATTACAGTTTTTAAGGTGTGTCTCACCATTTTTAATTAGTAACCTTTATTTCTTAATTACGATGCAAAGATACAAAGAATATTCGAAACATGCAAATTATTTAATGTATTTCTTTTAGCTTTTAATATTTTATAATAATGCAAACAAATAATTTGCTGACGTTAACAAAAAATCCCCACCACTACATTATTATATATAGTGATGGGGCAAACACCCAAGGGTATTTTGTCTTTGGGCTACTTTTCTTCCTTATCTTTAATTTCAACGAAATTGCCAATTCCCAAACGAGCCTTGTTGATGCAAGACGCAATCCAACCTATCAGATAGGCAGAAGGCTCGCCTCCGTGCTCCATACCAATAGCACCCTCGATGGCATCGCAGGCGTGAGAAGCTTCATGGCAACAAACTCCCATCCTCATAGAATTCTTGCTTGCAAAATTAATAAATGAACAAAGCTTCTTATTCGCTTTTTCCCTAACGTTATCGTAGGTTATTGCGTCAGCATTAGAGAAATCAACCCTCAAAACCCCGCCATTTCTACCTTCAAAACACTTGTTAGCGTCCTCTTGGTTCATACCAATAGCGACACACAACCTCCTTGGATAGATAACAGGGTCGTATTCGTAATATCCTTTCTTCTTCATATCTCATCGTTTTTATGTTTTTCCCATCCATGCCTCGAAAAAGCATACCAAGTATCACAAATATCAAGAGCGAGAATGTTGCCTTGGTCAATACAAAAATCGCTATCAAAGCCTTCGATATGAACATACATCACTGCTATAGTATCATAAGGAACGCTACGACCTTCAAGACAAGGGTTTTTAAAATTCTTAGTCTTGTATAAACTTGTAACAATTGGCACTTGAAGAACGTCTGAAATATTCTCAGTGCTAATCTCTATCGACTTCTTAAACTTCTTCATATTCTCAACTATTAAAATTTCTCAAAGTAGAACTCAATTTGTCTATCAAAGTGCTCTTCGATTAAACCATAAGCAAGCGACATCTTTACTTGGAAAGAAGCCTTACCATTAAGCAATCCTTTAGCCTGTCTAGTAATCTCTGAGCGAAATTGTTCCAAACTCATATCACGCTTACGAAGATTACAAGATCTGCAAGATGGCATATAGTTCTCCATGGAATCATCGCCATGGGATACGACAAACTTTCCCTCCTTGTCGCTCCACCGAGAGTAACACCCTCGATTCTTCGGAACAAGATGGTCAACCTGCATATCCTTATACTCTATACTCTTGCCGCAATAAGCACAATGCCCATCGTATTTGCGATATATTTTAAGTCTATCTTCTTTTTTCATAATCGTTAATGTTACCTATCAATATGCCACTTAGAGCAAACCTTGCATAAGTAAGGATGCCAGCCGGAAGCCTTCAACTTCGAACTCTGATTCAGAAACTCCCAAGCATCATCCTCGCTTTCATAAGCTACTTTCGCCTTCCAAGACTTACCTTTTCTAACCCAATGCTCAGGATCTGGATGCAAATGACAAGGAATACATTTATTTCTTTTCTTCATAACTTCTTCAGAAATTTAAGTTGAAACCCTTCTGCCTTTTTTATTCCTGGGTATAGTTCCGTTAGAACCTCCCATGCTCTTGTCTTGTGCCGATGCCACATAGTAACCGGATGCACACGCTCACCACTTGGTAAAACATAGAAATCTGCCTTAATGGTATCAATATGCTCATAGTTTGCAGCTTTATATATAGTTCCCTTGTTACCTATGGACGTATCGGCATAAGATATAAGGTACTTGATTTCCTTATGTGTTGCCCTAATATACTTATGCAAGAGAGATAGGCAAATCGTCTCGCTAAACTTTGGCATATCATCAGACAACCACATTCTGTCAAATTCCCTCACTTGATGATAATCCAACACTTCGCCCTTTTCAGTCTTGATGTGCGGTCGGATTCCATACCCTATTTGCATTGCACCCCTTATCTTATCCTTATACAATACCAAAAGATTCAAGCAACTATTCTTCGTTACCTTGTGTGAAAAGTGATGAGGAACTATGATTGCATCTGCTTGCGCCTTATCACACTCCATCAGCTTTATTCCCTTTTCCTTGCACTCGTAACCGATAACAAATCCGCAGAAACCTAGCACTGGAGACTTGTTCAACTTTCTTCTTCTCATATCAATGATACCTCCAAAAATAACGTTTGAAATTATCTAGCAAATGCTCTATACAAGCTTTGATTTCGCCCTCTCTTATGAATTGGTTGCAAAAATCTATCAATTCATCACGTACCAACCCTCGTTTTAAGGCTTCGTCTCTCATAGCTCTTATAAGAGCATCCGTTGTTTCTTTATTCCCATTTCTTACAACAGGATTGCAACAAAACACCTTGCACATATCCATAGTTTCAAAACAGACTTAACTGCCTACTCATATTCTTTAATTCGTTATTGGCAAAATCTACTTGACGCTGGTCTATTTCAAAGCCTATATACTTTCTTTCAAGGTTTACGCAAGCTCTTGCCGTTGTACCGCTCCCCATGAATGGGTCTAGAACAACATCATCAACATTTGTCGAGTTTCTGATTAGTATCTCCATCAACTTTACTGGTTTTTCAGTCTGATTAATCAATCCATCCTTATCCTTGCGTTTGTTTGTAGGAATAGGAACGCTCAGAATATCAGATGTACCAAACTCATTGATAGGTTTACCTCCTCCTTTACGAAGCATAATGATATACTCCTTTTGATTCATATAATAAGTTCCACACACCTTAGAGCATTTATCCCATATCAAACACTTTGTGAAATGAAATTCACTTTTTCCAATCACATCAAGAAAGCGCATCAAATTGTAATCATTACACATAAGATAACAGTGTGACTTATCTTTTAGAACACGATATAATTCGTTTATATATTCAGAAATATCTATGTCGTTACTCTTGAATATCTTACCTTTTCTTGTTTGTAAATCAGTCCAATATCCGCTCATGTTACTACGCCCACCTCTAGCTTGTACCGGATAAGCTACATCAGAGCATACTAGGTCTATACATTCATTGTCTAATAGCTTTAGAAGCTTTCGACAATCACCTTGATAAATTCTATTTAACTCCAGCATATCCAAACATATCTTTTTGATTTAACTTTTCTTCCTTAATTCTTCTTTGTGCCACCTTGAAATAATCCTCATCCAATTCAAAACCAAGGTAATTCCGATTTGTCCGCATACAAGCCAGAGCAGTACTTGCGCTGCCCATAAAGCCATCAAACACCAAATCTCCTTCGTTCGATGATTTCAAGATACATTGCATAAGCAAGGGGATTGGCTTCTCGTTCTGATGTACCAATTTATCTGATGGAACTCTATCAAAGTCCCATACATCCTCCAAACGCTTCCCATTTATGGTTCGTCTGCCTTTATTCAAGTACAGGATTGGCTCGTAACATTGACCATATTGCGCCTCTAAATCTCCAGCCGTATGGTTGTTCTTTCGCCAAATGAGCACATTTTTAATGGTAAACCCTGCATTCCTCGCTTGTTGCATAAAAAAGTCTAAGGTCTTGGCACTACAGAAAATATAAGCAGCACTATCATCCTTTAAAATCCGGTAGCATTCGCTCATATAATCAATAATCAATTGCTCATTATCATCATTGAGTATTTCCTTAGAGAAACGATGGTCGTCAGCTCTCCACCCAGTCTTGTAGGCTATGCAATACGGAGGGTCAGTAACAATCAAATCCACCTCCCCACTCTCTATTTGTTTCATTCCTTCTATACAGTCGGAATTGTATATCCTGTTTAATTCTAGCATATCAAATCTCTTTAATAGCGTTAACATAAGCTTCGTGAGCTTCTTCTTGCGTCCCAAAGCATCCGATATAAATTTTCTTCTTACCTATCTGGTACTGAGCTTGCCATTTTCTGTTGTTCTTATTCCACGTCACGCCCAAGTATACAGATGAAGTCTTCTTTGCTATAGCCGAATAAACCATATTGTATCTTGCAGTGCAATACTCCAAGTTGTCTACATCGTTATTCGTCTTGTCGAAATCCTTATGATTCACCATCGGCAACGCATCTGGATTCTCCAAGAAAGCCTGAGCTACCAAACGATGGATATAGAACATTTTGCGTTTTCCGTTCTTGTAAAGCCATACCTTCAGATAACCTTTTGGTGTCTTACATGGGGCGATTTCCTTTAATTGAGACGTTCTCCCAATAGTAAAAACATGCCCCTTCTTGCTTACACAATATCTTTCGTAACCCTTTACAGGTCTTATATCACCAAGAAATCTAGCAACACATTTATCTTTCATTGTTACCTCCTTTTTCAAAGAAACTTGAATATATAGATTGCGCCTCCGATGTATCTAATAAATCAATATCATCATAAAACCTTCTGTACACAACGCCAAGCTTTTCATCATTTCCTATTTCTCTTGCTTTGGCTATTTGCTCACATGATTCCATAAGAAATGCACTAATCTTCTCATAACTTTGCATCTGTGTCTTCTTTAGCATATCCATGCTTACAAAGGTTTTGTAGTGTATAATATGCTTATCTTGATCATACTCGGTGAGTATCAGACCTTCAGGAATAGCAAACACCACTCTTTTAGTCTTGTCATCGCCATAAAGCTGAATCGCACCTGTAAACGATGTATATATCTTTTGTAATATCTTTGCTATCGGTAAATCCTTTTTCAAAAACCTTTCAGCAAACCTCTTCATAAAATGAACGCTCATAGCAAAACAATCCTCGCTATATCCTTCATTTCTGCTCATAGGAATATACTCGTTAGTCTCCTTCAGATAAATGAATACACCGGAAGCAAAGACATCACCATGTTTTACACCTACCACTATGAAATAATCGGCATTTGGTGTAGCAAACTCAAAGGTCTTTGTTATTTGCCTAACTTTCTGTCTTTTCATTTCACGTTTAAGCTCATTAGCTTTTCGCATCTGAAACTCATAGATTCTTGTTTCATCTAAGTTTCGTACTCTACGCATCTCACCCGAAGTCATACTTGCTGTTATCATGCGCATTCCTCCTTTTTAATCTTTGATAACCAACAATCCCAGATTCTTGTAGCTACATTAGCCATCATAACAGGAGGAACACACATTCCGCAAGCAAACCAAGGTTTCATGCCATTAAAGTCATAATCCATCGGAAATGTTGATGCTAAAATCGTATCATGTGCTGAAAGATAACTTGGATTATCATAATACACAAGTCTATCCTCCATTGCTGATATAGTATTGCATACCTTGTTCTTTTTGAGAAACATGTTATTGAACATAGAAAGACGATTATCCATCCGCTTGACAATATCACCGATAGAATTATCTTTCTCATTTCTATGTTCCCAATACTTCATCATTCCTTTAGGAATTTGCCTTCCACAATAGTCAGAGAACTCATCCAAGACAATTTCTTTCTCGTTGAAGTCCATATCTATCTTAGGCACTCGCTCGAACAAATCCTTTTGAACCATAAACGGCTCGCAAAGGTCTTTACGTAACCCAATAAAGAATACCCTAGGTCTGTTTTGAGGAACGCCCATGTTACGTGCATTAAGAAGCCAATGCTGCAAGATATATCCGGCATCATCCATCTGTCTATAAATCTCCTTTACGTACTCGATGGCTTCACCTTGTAATAAACCTTGAACATTCTCAAAAACCACTACCTTTGGCTTTAGTTCTTTAGCGAGGTCGATTGAGTAGAAAGCCAAATCGTCAAGCCTTTGCGCCTTCTGACCTTCTCGGAACACTTTTTCCTTTCCCCAAGCCTTTTGGCGATCACCTGCAATACTGAATACCGAACAAGGGAAACTTGCATCCAATATATCCAAATTATGAAGCTCTTCTTTCATAATATGCCCCCCCATATTGATATTGGCAATCAGCTCACGAATATCACAATTGAAAGCGTACTTGACATCGTGATTCTTCAAGTACATTTTCATAACCTTTGGGTCTATCTCGTTACAGGCTACAACATCGTAGCCAGCTAGCTTATATCCAAAGGAACTACCTCCTCCACAACAAAAGCAAGACATTACCTTACCCTTGTCCTTCGTAAAGTTAGCATCTTTTTTAGTCCATCTATATGGAAACTTGTGCTCGTTTTTATACATTTATCTACCATAAAAAAACAATCGTTAATAAAAACCGATGTATAAAAATAACCACAAGTAATATGGTTGTAAAAAGGGTCTATAACCCTTGAATTTAGATTCTGTTTTCTTCGGCAATGCGTCTTAAATAATCATCCGCAGCGTTATCGTCTATTTTCGACTTAAGAGACATTCCTGTGTTATATCCTATCATTAAGGACACATTCTTGCTCTTTTTCTTGTTCTTTCCATATCTCCAGCTAAAGACCTTTCCTAGCCAAGCTATACCTACAATACCATCTGATACAATTATTGTCGGCAATAAAACAAATACTTTATATATCATCGCTATCTAATTGAGAGTTAAAAATATATCTATTCTGATTCAACCAAAGCTCCACGTAGTCAGCCTTGATTTTCAGAAATTCTTCGTATGTATAGCATTTCTGCTGCTTACCACCTTTGTTCCAATAATAGGCAACTCCTCCCAAAGAAAAGAAGTCTATCAAATCCATTTCCTTTCGCTCCGGTTCTTCACGCTTTTTCTTTTGCCTATATCTACTTACAGCAAGCAATATGAGACAAACGCAAAGCAACATGGAAACCAGTATCTCGAATATTAACCTTACGTCTTGCATCTTATTTAAAAACAAAAACACGAAACTACCGATTGCAAAGTCAAAGGAATTGTGACTCGGACTGCCTTTCGGTATAGTCCATCGGGTTTCGTGTCTCTAATATCTTATCAATTTCTTAAATCGCCATTTTATCCTTTTTTGTTCTGCGCTTGCAAAGATAAATAATATTTTTCTTACTTGCAAACATATTAGTGCTTTTAATACTTTATTTGCATTATTTTAAACTTATTCTTTTTTGAAGTTCATTCCAAACTCTTCTTCCGTTACCTCATACATTACATCACCATATGCTACTCTTTGCTTGTCTTTTGCCATCAACAATAAGTTCCTATAAGGTATTTCTTTTACGACTTCTTGGTACGATAAATGCAGACTATCCATAAAAGATGCAATCTGACCTAAGAGTGTATCGTTACCTATGGTCGTGGTTTTGCTATCATCCTTGCCGCACTCTTCGCCAAAATTGATAGCGTCTGAAAATCCTTTATAGAGATTAAGGAATAAGCCGTTTGTAAGCCGTAGACAACCTCTTCAAGCGTTCCTTTAGACAATTCATCACTAATGGATTCATCGCCTTGTATGAATACAGACAACGCCTTGCAAGCATCATCCAAATTCTTAAGCATACCTAAAACTTCCGCTAAGGTCTTGCCATCCTCAAAACTATCAAGGTATTTAGCCGCCTTGACCAATTTTATAATTGTAGGTGGTGAAACATAATAAGCCTTTCCATTCACGATTATCGTTACGGTATCCTCTCCAAGAATAGCATCCGCAACTAATTTACTTGCCTTACTCATGGTTCTGAATATTAAAAAAGGGGAACGGCATTAACACCATCCCCCTCTATCATTTATTGCCTATGTCTTATTCCTGTTCTACTACCGCAGAGCCTTCCCATTGGTACTCGCCAGCCACACCATCGGTCTCGCTTTCCATAGCAACGGCAGAAACACCCAAAGCGATATTCTTATCCTGCTGGTCACCCTTGGCAACGATAGCCGCATTTGAAAAGACGATGTAGTTTCCGGTCTTGGTCTGAGCAACGATGCACTTGTTGATATTAGCCAAATCTTGGCTAGAAGACCAACCTACTGCTTCTGCCTCCGTTGTTGTCTCTTCTCCGGTTGCCTTGTACATCTTACCACCCTGCAAGTCTACCTTGTTCTTCCACGAGAAGACACCAATAGAGAATGTAATTGTCTTAGCACCCTCATCAGTCTTGTCACGATAGTAAACCTGTCCGTTCAGCTCGTTCTTGTACTCGGTAACACTAGGGTCATCCTGAGAATATCCCCATGTTCCCTCATGGCTGTTCAAGACCTCTGTAGCGGTTTTCAACCATGTAGCCAACTTAGCAGGTGTATTTGCCTCGGTAAGAGGAGCACCATACCAAATTCTCTTGATTCCAATAAATGGTTTCATCTTATCTTACGTTTAATGTTTCAAAATCAATAGTAATGTTTGCGTAATGGCAACTCAACCTACTCTCTTGCTCTATGCCGTGGGAGCGTATAGAATAACGATACCATACTTCCTCAACCTTACCAACATCCTTGTCGGACAGGGTTTCAATAGCCTTTTTTAAAAGCTCATTCAATTGAGGATTAGCCTCGCCCTCTATATCTTTGAGCAATATGTTTACCTCTATAGTACAATCGTTGAAATATGTCTTGTCAGCACTCATGCGCTTAGGAATGATTACTATCATGCCTTCTTCAGGAATCTTCTCTCCGACCATAGGCTTTTCCCCATCAAGTCCACCCTTTTTCAGATGTCCTTTCAGTCTACGTTCCAATCCCATCAACTCCAAGTCATCATAGATTACATGACCAGCATCTATTTCTGTTATCATTGCATATCCTCGATTTCTTTCTTGATATATTGAATACCCGAATCTATAACATCATATCCCCTAGAGGAAACATCAGACGCATATTCGGCTTTGTTTCCAAGGGTTAAGGTATGGTTATGTACATTACTATAGTTTGACCTTCTGAGATTACCTGTGCGGTTTCGGTAGTTTCCGTTAGCCTTATCAAGTTCAACGGCTGTTTTACCTAACCTATCAAGGAATTCATCTACTTCCCTTTCTCCCTGCGCAAAGAAAGCGTCTATCTCATCCTTTATAACATCAGACATAGATACTCATATAACCAAGATAATTGCACTTAGGGGCATTATAGACCTTTCCACCTCCTCGGTAGCTTCCGTCATCGGAATAAACCTTGACTTCATCACCTTCGGAAATCTGGCACTTGTCACAAACAATGTGATATTTCGGTGTATATATGCTACCATTCTCGGTAGTGAAATGCTCGGTAGAGTTGTCATCGCACCGACAACGCCCCATTTCTTTCCATTCCTCAGAAGAGCTAATGACCTCGTTGTACTTGTTGACAACCTTATTCACGAACTTTTTCTTTAATATATGAGGGGAATATAACATAACCTAGACATTTACCAAATATCAGACTTATCCGTGATAGTGGAAAGCCCTAAAGCTGCCACCACTTCATCATCCGGAGCAACACCATATTTTCGGCAAAGCCACATATAGTATTGCCCTATCCTAGAGTAGTCCCAAGAGACTGAGAATCCATTTTCGTTCACATTGCTCATATATGGGGCAAGCATAAGTTCCTCGATTACGGAAATCATCGCCTTGCCTACAACTTGCGAGTTGTCAGACGTATATTCTTCGTCAAGGTCTATACCTGACGAAACATCTTCCAACTGGGCATCGGTAATATTCCATGCACGCAACTTCTGTGAAATGTATTCTCTTATCTTCATGTGACATCATTATTTCTGAGCCTGACTCATAGCTTCAGCGATTTTCTTTGCAGCATCCTGCTCGCTCTTTGCTTTTTCATCAAGTTCCTCTTCTACATTCTCCTTTTCAGAAGTCTCTTCGGTCGACTCGGCAGCATCCTTTTTTGGAGTTTTCTCCTTTTTAGGCTTACTCTCCTTCTTTTCCTTCAAGACTTCCTTCTTAGGTGTCTCTTCTGGTTTCTTTTCTTCTTCCTTTACTGGATTTTCTTTTCCATCATTCAAGACTTCCTTCTTAGGAGCATCTTTAATTTCCTTATCGTCTTTTGGAGATGCAGAATGATTACCATCCTGCACCTCCAACATCTTGCAAAGCTTACGTTCGATAAGGGAGTTCATACGTTCTTCGTCAAAGTCCAAGATTGCACCAACTTCATAGATGGTGTTAAAATGGAACTTGTCACGGAACGGACTAATTACCTCACCTCTCATAAGCCTAACCTACTGCTTGAGTTGAGTCCAAAGAGTAAATGGCATCAACGTTATTCAAGATAGGAACAACCATTGCCTGTGAGCTGGTGAACTCACGGAGTGGGTCGTTGGTAGAATAACGGCTAGCCAAGATATACTCATCGGCTGACTGATAAGTTACACCTGCAACTGGTCTTGTAGCTTCGGCTACGTTAGTCCAGAACAAATCACCAAGATTGTCATAGCAAGTAAAGGTCATGTGACCCTTAGCCCAAGGGTTGTGTGTTCCCTTCTTGCCGTTAATCTCGGTCTTGATCGTACGGGCTACACGTACCAAGTTAGTCTGCCACTTGTTCTTGAAGATAGAAGCAATTTGCTCTAAGCTCAAAATAGGAATATTGCTATCACTATTAATCGCAATGCCTTGATTGAAGGCAAACTGAGCACGAACCTGCTTGTTCTTACCAAGCAACTTGATTGTGTAATCGTCAAGATAACAAGTAGTGATGGTATTTTGGTCTTCCATCGCCTTGTCGTAAACCAATTGGATGTCATCAAGTGGGGTTGCATCCTCTGCGTCCCAAGCCTTAGTGCCATGACCGAACTTGTTCTTCTCGGCAAAGCCAACATCAACTCGAACGCCTGTACCACCTGAACGGGTAGCCAAAGCTACACCTGTTGACAACTCACTGAGGAACATATCTTCAATACGCTCGTAAACCGCCTGAATACAACGAGGAAGGTCTGCAAACAAGTTACGCAAAATCTGTGGTTGAGGCAAACGTTGCGCAATCATGTTATCCAAATCCTTAAGCTGCTTCTCTGTCATGTAAAGCTTCATACCAACCTTTGGGATTTGACCCTCAGCGGTTGAAACCTTATCACGGCTCTTCAATGGGAGTTCTGCATCCATTGATACAACGTCAGCAGCAACTCGTGTATATTCCGCAGTAATTGATGCCCAGCGTCCGTCCTGACTATATGTGTTAGTCAAGTGGTCTCGGTACATATAGGTCAATGTGGTCTGATTCTTGCCGTTCAACTTCTCTACTACACTTGCAACAAGTTGTGGGAAGTATTTATTGACCAACTGAAAATAAAGTGATTTTTCCATCTGTTATCCTCCTTCTTTTAGTCTTTATCCATAGTTGCATCAGACTCATCGAACTTGTTAGCATCCTCATCGCTAACCAAAGCAATCTTTGGCATAGCTGTAAGGAACGCATCCGGATAGTCTGCACCATTCGCAGCCTTAGCTGCTACCTTGTTTACTTGTCCAGCAGTCATAATTGCCGCTGGTTCACCGTTCAGAATGGAACGATAGAGAACACCCGCATACTTGTAATGCTCCAATGGGTCACTGGCAGTACCCAAAGCCTTATAATTGCCTGCTTCAATAGGTAATGGCTTGTAAGTTCCCTTACCATCTGTCACGATAACACGACCTGCGTAAAGAACTTCATCTTTTACACCTGTCCAATCCAAAGCACGACCGCCCTTGATGTCGCCTTCCCATTTCTGGATAATGACGGAATCCTCACCAAAGACAATTTGCTTTTTTGTAGTCTTCAATTCCTGATTCATGTTTTTCAATTTTTAAAGTGACTGAACTAATGATGCGGCTACATTGTCAACGTCCTCCTTTGTTGGCTCACCCTCGCTAGCACGATAGCTGCCCCCGAATTGTGGCTGTTGCAACGCCTTGTAGTTGTTCGCTACCTTGGAGAGGTATGTTTCGATAGCTTCATCTGTAGCATCATCGCTCAAGGTGAAACCCTCGTTGATACGACTTTCGGGAATGCCCAACTCCTTAGCCTTTGATAAAATCTTCGCATCGTGGTCTGCCTTTGCCTTTGCCTTTGCAGCAGCCTCTTCCTTAGCCTTAGCCTCCTCAGCTTGCTTTTGGATAGTTTCTTGCAATTCCTTAATGGTCTTGCTTTGCGCCTCCATCTGTTCGTTGTAAGTCTTGGCTTGGTCTGTGTTCTTCTGAGTCAAGGTCTCAACGAGTTTCTTGAACTCTTCACGTTCCTTGGTTCTTGCTTCATCTGAAGCTTTCTTCTCTGCTGCTTGCTCTTCAAAGTATTTTTTGAGATAATCCGGCATTTCGTTTTTCTTTGCCAATTCCTCCAAGCGTTTCCTTTCGGCTTCTTCAGCGGCTTTCTTGGCTTCTTCTTCAGCTTTCTTCTTAGCTTCTTCTTCAGCAGCCTTGCGTTCAGCATCTTCTTTAGCCTTTTGTGCCTCCTCGAACTTTTTCTTGGCATCGGTAACTCTGCGGTCATTGTCCTTTTGCAAGGACTCCAAAAAATCCTTTTGACTAGCAACCACTGTCTCGATGTTGTCATCAGTAACAAGCCCCATCTTATCAAGCATTTCGGCATGTGCCTGAAGAACTTCATCACCTAACCCAAGAGACTTATACTCTTGTTTTAGTAACTGGAAAATTTTCTCTTTCATTCTTTCGATATATTTGTTAAAACTAGTGCAAAGATAATACGAAAAGAACAATTAATACACTAATCTGTTTGCAAGTATCTCACTTTTGCCTAAAAGTGAGCAATAAGGGCATTTACAAGCGATTTAAGGCTATTTTATTATTAAATCGTAAACTAGTAGTAATACAAAATTAAACTCGCATATAACGGAAAAAAACGCCAAACATCCTCACGGACACCTGACGCTTGTCGAATAAAAAGAACCTAAACATTAATCATCTAAAAGTTTATAACATTTCGCATATAACCCAAATGATTCAAATTAGAATAAAACCGTCCATCACGCTCTATGAATTTACCGGACTTCACAATCTCACCATTATGCAACATTGCAAACTTAGAACCATGAACTGTCCATTTATTCATTTCTTTCATATGTTCATCAGAACCCCAACCATATTTCTTGATAGTAGGATAAATGAAACGTTCAAAGCAAATCTGACTATCCGTTTTATCATGCTCGGAGCAAATCGGGAGCACTCCATTATGTGCGAACCAATAACCTGCCTTATAGAATGGATGGCAATTCTTGACACTGACTGAACCATGAGTAGCAAATCTAAAATGTATGATAACATTTTCATTTATATCTCGCTTCATCAATCTACGGATAAATGTAGAGAAATGCAAACTCTTGTAATGGTCAGACTCGCTCACGAACCCACAACCATCTGGATTTCTCATATACGCTGCCCTCAGCTCATCTACGGATGGTAAAGCAACACCTTTCGGACATACAATAATAACACACATATCTTTACCCTTTCTTTTTTCTTTGTAAAACTTTGTTTTTGTGTCCTAGGGCTTTTACCCTAGGACTACATTAATTAATCATTATTGGCTGCAAATGCATCCTTACGGCTCTGGAAGAAAGCCTTCTCTTCTTTATTCAAGAAAGGTATATCTTCGATATTCATAACCTCACTAGTGAAGACATTGTTTCGAGACCAACCGACAAGCTTTGCGCAGAACTTAACCCACATTTCAATCTTCTTGTAATTGGTTGAACCTTGATGCTGGCGAAATTCGATAGTCTTGTGACGTGCATAGCTCTCTGCATTGACCTTGTAATATCTATCTCCATGAAATACATTACGTCTAATATCGTAATTGCCGTGGCAATTAGAGAAATCCTTGTCAAGCAAGCTGGCTGCCCAACGGCAATTACCTCTTCTTGAAGGAGCCATGAAACTATCAATCAATCTTTCAAGCTTCTGATAATTCTTGAAGACGTTAACATACTGCTCACCTGTCAACTTAGCTGCACCGATATGAACGTGAAGACCACAAGTAGAATTAACTCTTGCACCTACAGCATCCAAAGACTTGATAGCCTTCTTCAAAGTTGCCATACCATTTGTATTGCCATTCAATACCGGACTAACAACCTCGTTAGGGTCAACATCACCACCAACTGAAGCATCACTAACAATCTTGAAATAGCTCTTGTTATCGGTGTGGTTATAACCCTCAGAATGAATATCAACACCATTCTGACGACCTGCCTCTATCAAGGCATTGCGCTCGGCATGAACACATTCAATCTCAACACCGAATGTATAAACGAATCTCGTTGAAGTTGAACCACTTGGTACATAGACCTTCAACATATCGGAGATTTCTTTCTCACGAAGACCGCAAGCCTTCAATGCAACAATCTTTTCGTTGCGAGGCATCTTTGACTTCTTTATTTCGTCAATAGTCTCAATTAATGACTTCTTTGAACTTGCGAATGAAAAACCAGTCTGCTTAGACATAATCAATTGTGCTAGTTGTTTCGGGTCTTACCCCTTGGTGTCGCTCTCACCTTATTGAGTGAAACTTGTCACTCGGCAAATCAACCAACTTATCTTGATTGACGATGCAAAGATACAAATAAGTTTTGAAACATGCAAGTTTTTTAATGTTTTTCTTTATGTATTTAACCTACGATAACTGTTATATACACCTTATTAACAATCACCCTCTTTATATACCTTATTATATATAAAAAAGACTTCGATGTTCACACACCAAAGCCTTAAAAACTTTACTAACTAATTACCAAATTTTATCAACTATCTTCTTAAATCATCACCAATATCTTCTTCTACTCCCAAATCCGGTAGTCTGTCATACGCTTTTTGGTCATCACCA
>OIYS01000382.1_pt1 | contig 32018 bp, 29 predicted proteins | sample 1588271 | NCBI WGS metagenome assembly OIYS01 (sample SAMN03283286) | human gut metagenome | biome: human-associated habitat; material: feces | host: Homo sapiens | place: Peru | collected 2012
AATGGTTACAGAACAAGGAACTAATGCAGACGAAATGCCTAAACAAGTACAGAAGAAAGTATTGCATATCAAGATAAATACAAAAACACTAGAACAAATGAAAAATGATTATCACTTTTCACCGGCTCAAAATAAACAATTAGCAGAACTTACTGATAACAAATATGCAAGTTTATGGAACGGAGTTATTTATGGTGCTACTGATTCGGGCGAATATGTTAATTGGCGACAAGCAGGACAGAGTTGGTCTAATATAAAAATAGGTAATACTAATAGTACAATAGGAAATATTGGTTGTCTGGTTACTTCAATAGCAATACTAATTGAAAAGTCAGGAGTACCTACACCAAATATAGAACCATTTAATCCGGGAACATTTGTAGAAGCATTAAATAAAAATGGAGGTTTTGATGAAAGAGGAAACCTATATTATGGACCGATTAGTAAAGTTGTTCCGAACTTTAAATATGTAGGTAATGTCAATTTAAGAGGAAAAAGCAGAAGTGAAAAATTAGCCTTAATTACTCAATATGTAAATGCAGGTTATTTTGTAACGGAAGAAGTAAAAGGAGCAACACCGGGAAATCAACATTGGGTTGCAGTCACAGGAGTAAATGGTAATAATGTTATTATGGTTGATCCAGCGTCTAATCAAACAGATATGTGGAGTGCATACGAGTGGAGTAAATCATCTCAATTTAACTATTTTAAGGCTGAGTAAGTATGCTAATTGCAATTTTAAAATTAAGTATAGGAATACTAATTCTATATACTAATATAAAAGGTTATTTCTTAAATTAAGAAATAGCCTTGATACATAATTAAATTATATTACAAAATTGTAATATTGAGTAATATTAGAATGACGACTTATATGATAAAAAATGATAATATTATTGCAATAAATTACTTTTTAGTAAAGAAGGGATTAGCATTATATGAAATTAGTTAAAAAGATTGCAATAACAATTTTATTAATATTTATTTGTATAGGAAGTTATTTTATTTTTAGTGGTTATCAAATGTATAAGAATGCCATAAATAAAATGCCATTAAAGGATAAAATTACAACAATTAGGCAAAAAGAAGATTATACAAAAATTGATGATATGCCTCAAATATATTTAAAAGCAGTTGTATCAGTTGAAGATCATAGATTTTACAAACATTTTGGGATAGATGTCATTTCTATTGGAAGAGCATTTGTAAATGATATAAAAAAATGAAATTCGTAGAGGGAGGAAGCACAATTACCCAACAACTAGCCAAGAATATCTATTTTACACAAGATAAGAAAATAGTAAGGAAAGTTGCAGAAATTTTTATGGCATTTAGCATAGAAAGTAACTATAATAAGGATGAAATATTAGAATTATATTTGAATACTTCATATTTTGGCAATGGATTTTATTCTGTTAAGTCAGCAAGTTTAGGTTATTTTAATAAATTACCAAAAGATATGAACGATAGTGAATCAATTATGCTAGCAGGAATCCCAAATGCTCCGTCTTTATATAATCCAATTCAAAATAAAAATTTAGCAATTGAAAGACAGAGGCAAGTTATAAATAAAATGATTAAATATGGTAACCTAGATAAAGTTGAAGCAGAAAAAATTATAAAATAATTATATTTAATTTTCTGAATTATTATAATTTATAAAATTAAAATGATATAATATGAATGATTAAAAAGCAAATTATGAAAGGAGACAAACTATGAAAAAAATATTAATTATAGAAGATGAAAAAATCATCAGAAATGAGTTAAAATCTTTGTTAGAAAATTCAGGGTATGAAGTATTAATTATAGAAAAGTTTGATAATGTTAAAGAAAATATAAAAAATATGAAATTTGATTTAATTTTAATGGATATTAATTTACCTAATAAAAATGGTGAAATTTTATTAAAAGAAATTAGAAAAGAATCTAATGTTCCTATTATTATGGTTACGAGCAGAGTAGGAGAAGTAGATGAAGTTTTATCTATATCTTATGGTGCAGATGATTATATTACTAAGCCATATAATCCAACAATCTTATTATTGAGAATACAAAATATATTTAAACGAATGGATAATAATATGGACGACTTATTTTATGATAATATTGGTGTTAATCCACAAAAAGGAATATTGAAACAAGGTGAAAAGGTATTAGAACTAACTAAAAATGAAATGATTATCTTTACATATCTTTTAAGTAATCGTGGTAGAATAGTAACTCGTGATGATTTAATGACTGATTTATGGAATAATAATGAATTTATAAATGACAACGCTCTAACAGTAAATATTAGTAGATTAAGAAATAAATTACAAAATTTTGGACTTGAAAATAGAATTGAAACAAGAAAAGGACAAGGGTATAAATTATTATGAGTTTTAAAAAATATTTATTAGATAAAACAGTACAGATAACTGTGTCAATTGTTGGATTCATAATTGCTATTCTTATGTTAAACGCATTTAAAGTGGAAAATGATTTGAAAATAGCATTGACAATATTATTTTTTTTAGTTGCAACATTTAATATTATTTTTGATTATTTCAGGAAATACAAATTTTACAAAAAAATATTAAATACGCTTGATAAGTTAGATAAAAAATATTTAATTTTAGAAATATTAAATAAGCCAAACTTTTATGATGGCGAAATTTTTTATCAAATTCTTTATGATATAAACAAGTCAATGATTGAAAATGTAAAAGAATATAATTTAAGTATTACCGATTTCAAGGAATATGTAGAAATGTGGATTCATGAAGTAAAGATTCCAGTAGCAAGTTTAACTTTATTAATTCATAACAACAAAAATATGTTTGATAAGAGATATATAGAACAAATTAGAAAGTTAGATAACTATATAGATCAAATTTTATATTTCGTTCGAAGCGAAAATGCCGAGAAAGATTATCTTATCAAAGAAATTGAATTGCAGAAGATTATCAAAGATGTTGCTTTAAAAAATAAAGATGACTTATTAGAAAACAAAGTTAATCTTGAAGTTGATATTCATAATGAAAAAGTTTTAACGGATTCAAAATGGTTAGAGTTCGTATTAAATCAGATTATAAACAATAGTATTAAATATAAAAAAAATAATAACGATCCAATAATAAAAATCAGTGTAAAAGATGAAAAAGATAAAGTATATCTAACTATTTGGGATAATGGAATAGGAATACCTAAAAACGATATAAAAAGAGTATTTGATAAATCTTTCACTGGTGAAAACGGTAGAATAATGGCAAAATCAACAGGTATGGGACTTTATATTGTCAAGAAATTATGCGATAAATTAGGACATAAGATAATTATTGAATCTGAAATACATAAATATACAAAAATTACAATTATCTTTTATAAAAATGATTTTTATAAAGTTGATTAAAGTTTATGCAGATTTGGATACTAAAAATAAATATTACAAAATTGTAATATTCTGTAATATTAGAATAACGACTAATCCTATCTTTTATATTACAATGTAATCAGAAAGGAGAAAGATTATGGAAAATATCTTAAAAATTGATAAAATTGAAAAATATTATGGCAATAAATCTAGTCTTACAAAAGCAATTGATAACCTATCATTTGATGTTGAAAAGGGAGAATTTGTTGCAATAATGGGAGCAAGTGGCTCTGGAAAGACTACTCTTTTAAATTGTATATCTACAATTGATAAAGTTACATCTGGACATATTTATGTAGCAGGTAATGATATCACAAAATTAAGAGGAAATAGTCTAAATAAGTTTAGAAGGGAAGAGTTAGGTTTTATATTTCAAGATTTTAATTTACTTGATACTTTAACTGCTTATGAAAATATTGCTTTGGCACTTTCTATTCAAAATGTGAATTCGAGAGAAATTGATACAAGAATTAAAAAAGTTGCAAAAGAACTGGATATTGTTAATGTACTTAATAAATATCCATATCAAATGAGTGGAGGTCAAAAGCAAAGAGTCGCTAGTGCAAGAGCAATAATTACTAATCCAAAGTTAATTCTTGCAGATGAACCAACAGGTGCATTGGATTCAAAGTCAGCTAAAATGCTTTTAGAAAAATTTGATTATTTGAATAAAGAATTACAAGCAACAATTCTTATGGTGACACATGATGCGTTTACTGCAAGTTATTCTTCAAGAGTCATATTTATCAAAGATGGCAAAATTTTTAATGAAATAATTAACGGAACAAATTCTAGAAAAGAATTTTTTGATAAAATAATAGATGTTGTAACATTACTTGGTGGTGACTTAAACGATGCTCTTTAAGTTATCATTAAAAAATATTAGTAAGAGTATAAAGGATTATGCCATCTATTTCTTTACTCTGATACTAGGTGTTGCGATTTTTTATGTGTTCAATGCAATAGATGATCAGTCAGTTATGATGAAGGTATCATCAACAACAGCAGAAATAATAAAACTTATGACCAATGTTCTTTCTGGTGTTAGCGTGTTTGTATCTATAATATTAGCGTTTTTAATTGTTTATGCAAGTAGATTCTTAATAAAAAGAAGAAATAAAGAATTTGGAGTTTATTTAACGCTTGGAATGAGCAAAAAGAAAATATCCTTAATATTATTTATTGAAACATTAATAATAGGTATAGTTTCATTGGTAGTTGGTTTAGGAATAGGTTTTTTATTATCACAATTGATGAGTATTTTGGTTGCTAATATGTTTGAAGCAGATTTAACTAGATTTCAATTCGTATTTTCAACAAATGCTTGTATTAAAACTTTGATTTATTTTAGTATTATGTATTTTGTAGTTATGATATTTAATACTATAAATATTAGTAAATGTAAATTGATAGATTTAATGCATTCTAACAAAAAATCTGAAAAAATAAAATTAAAAAATCCATTGTTTTGTACAATAGTGTTTATTATTTCTTGTATAGCATTAGGATTTGCTTATTATCAGGTTACTGGTGGTATTGAGAAAATGGCTAATGCAAATAGTATTTTTGTTCCTATAGGAATAGGTGCTGTTTCAACTTTCTTTGTGTTTTGGTCTTTATCGGGATTGCTTTTAAAAATATTTGTAAGTATGAAGAACACTTATTATAAAGGGTTAAATAGTTTCACCCTTAGACAGTTTTCAAGTAAAATAAATACTATGACTTTTTCGATGACAATAATATGTTTGATGTTATTTATAACGATTTGTGTACTATCAAGTGCTTTGTCAATGAAGAATTCTTTAAATAAAAATGTGATAGAATTTTCTCCAAGGGATATAGAAATTTCAAAACCTGCAAATGTCGATTTAGAAGTTAATGATTTTACTGATAAACAAATAGAAAATTATAAATTAAGTTTTGAAGAAATTTTTACAAAGAATGGATTTGATTTTAAAAAATTTAAAAATATAGTTTATTTTTCTTTGTATGCTGATGATTATGTTACTTTAAAGTCTACATTAGGAACTTATTATAAAACTGCAAAGAAAAATTATCCTTTTTTAAGATATGATGATTATATTGTTTTAATGAAAAATAGTGACTATAATAACTTAGCTAATAATTTTAATTTAGAAAAAATCAATTTAAATAGTGATCAATATGCTGTTGTTGGGAACTATAAAGAAATGATTGATATTAAGAATGAAGCTTTAAAAAGAAATACAGAGATTATAGTTAATCAAAGAATATATTTACCAAAATATAAAAAAGCAATTAATGGTTTTTATGAAATGGGTAATCAAAAGTCAGAGATTGGGTTTATTGTTTTACCAGATGATGCTTTAAATGAAAATCAAAAGATATCTAACAAAATGGTTGCTGATTATAATGGAAATCAAGATGATATAGAGAAAGATGTTACTTCATTTTTAAATAATACTAGTAAATACATCATAACATTTAATACTAAGAAAGATATAAGAGATGCAAGTGTTGGACTTGGTGTTATTGTTACATTTTTAGGTTTGTATCTTGGAATTATATTTTTGATATCGTGTGCTGCTATTTTAGCTTTAAAAGAATTATCAGAGTCAAGTGACAATGTAGAAAAATTTGTTGTGTTAAGAAAAATTGGTGTAGATGAACAAGAATTAAATAAAGCTCTTTTTAAACAAATTGGAATATTTTTTATGTTTCCACTTATACTAGCTATAATTCATTCAATATTTGGTGTTATGTTTTGTAATAATATTTTAAAAACAATGGGTGTTAGTTTTAATTTAAAATCAGTTATAATAACATCTTTATTTATAATATTTATATATGGAGGTTATTTCTTTATAACTTATATATGTAGTAAAAATATAATTAAGGAAAAATAATATATCTTATAAAACGATAAAAGAGGCTATTACAAGCCTCTTATTTTAATACTCCAATTTCTCCATATCAAATAATGGAGAGTCATAAAAATCTTTAAGTTCTATTTTTAAAGTTTTACGTATTTTAAAGATAATTGTAGAACTTGGATTATCTACATTGTTTGCCAGTAATGCTCTTAATGTTGATGGTGCAATAGCAGATAATTCAGCAAGTTTATTTGGAGTGTAATTATATTTGTTACATAATTCAAGTATTCTTAAAGTAATTGCTTCTTTAAATAACATTTTAAAAACCTCCTTAACACTACAAAAATTCTAGCAGAAATCGGTTGAAATTATACGCCGATATCGGTTGGCTTTTGGAGGCTATAATGTCAATGTAGTTAAATAAAAATATGAAATTTATAATTGATTAAGCAGTACGAAAGGATTATAAAAGTTTTTTTGTATTGCTTTTTTTATCAAAAAATGATGGAAATAAATGGATTTGGAGGAGTAGTAAGAGATGTTTGAAGAATTATTAATATCAGTACTATTTATTATTGTTTTAATTATTTTGTGCATAATTTCTAATTTGTATTCAAAAAAGGAAGAAGAAAAAGAAAAATATATAATGTTAAGGAATTCAATTAAAGAAGATTTAAAAGAGAACTTTATATCGGAAGAAGAATACTGGCAATATGTGATAAAAGTAAAAAAATAAAAGAAGATATACAATTATATGAGGAGGAAAAAGAAACAGAAACAATAAAAAATAACGATACTGATTGGATAAATATATTTAAAAAGAAAGAAAAAATAAATGAACTAAATAGATTATTGATAGATGAGTTAATTGAAGATATTGTTGTTAGTGAAGATGGTAATATAAAAGTAATATTCAAATATGAAGATAAATATTTTGAGGCTCTTGACTTTATAAATAAACAAAAATATGATATAATACTTTCAAGTTAAAAACGAAAAACAAATACTTTTAAGTATTTTTTTAAATGATAGAATAGAAAGAAGTGATTAAAATGGATATGTACCAAAAAAGAAAAATCAGAGCAGAAAAGAAAAATAATGATAGTCAAAAAAGTTTTTCAAAGGTTTCCATTTCGTGGTATCCAGGACATATGGCAAAGACAAAGAGGGAGATTATTGATAAGCTTAATTTGATAGATATAGTTTATGAGGTTATTGATGCTAGAATGCCACTATCTTCTAAAATAGTTGATATTGATACTATTATTAAGGACAAACCTAGGATCTTAGTTATGACTAAGTATGATTTATGTGATAAAGGTGAAACAGATAAAATTATTAAGTATTATGAAGATACTGGTTATAAAGTTATTCCAGTTGATTTGATGAGTGGTTTAAATGTAGGAAAGGTACTTGATTATACTAAAGATATAATGAACATAGAAAATAGAAAACGTGAAAGTAAAGGAATGAAGCCTAGAGCAGCACGAGCTTTGATTATTGGGGTTCCTAATGCTGGTAAAAGTACCTTAATAAATAGATTAGTTGGTAGAAAATCTGCTGGTGTTGGAAATACTCCTGGTTTTACTAAAAATCTTAGTTGGATTAGAGTTAATAGAGATGTTGAACTTTTAGATTCTCCTGGAATATTGTGGCCTAAAATGGAAGATCAAGAAGCAGCACATGTACTTGCATGTTTATCGTCAATAAAAGAGGAAATTTTAAATTCATCGCAAATAGCAACATATATTTTAAAAAAACTATTTAAGCTTTATCCAGAACGTTTAGAAGAAAGGTATGGCATTACTCGTTTAGATGATGATTTAGTTGAAGCGTATGATATGATTGCTAAAAAAAGAGGGGCTCTATCTCGTGGTGGAGTTACTGATTATGATAAAGTATCTGATATTATTATTAGAGATTTAAAGAATGGCTATTTTGGTAATATTACTTTTGATAGATTAGTGTAAAGGAGTAGAAAAACTACTTTTTTTCTTTCTCAATAAAATATTAGTATGTTAAAATATTTTTTGGTGAAGTATATGAATATAAATGATAATTATATGTATGAGAGAGAATTAAGAGAGAAGGGTATCAAATTTATAGCAGGGGTTGATGAGGTTGGTAGAGGACCATTAGTTGGACCCGTGGTAGCAGCTTGTGTGGTATTACCTGATAAATTTAATTTAGATGGTTTAACTGATTCTAAAAAGTTATCTGAGAAAAAAAGAGATTTCTTTTTTGATGAGATAAAAAGGCAAGCTCTTGGTATTGGTATTGGTATTATTGATGAGAAAAAAATAGATGAAGTTAATATATATGAGGCTACAAAATTAGCCATGAAGATGGCTATTAATGAATGTAATAAGCAAATTAAAATAGAGCATGTTTTAATTGATGCTATGCCTTTAGAGTTAGATATTCCTACTACCTCTATTATTAAAGGTGATTTAAAAAGTATTACTATAAGTGCAGCTTCTGTTATTGCTAAAGTTACAAGGGATAGAATGCTTTATGAACTTGATTTGAAGTATCCTATATATGATTTTAAAAATAATAAGGGTTATCCTACAAAAAAGCATTTAGAAGCTATTGCTAAATATGGGATTATTCCAGAACATAGAAGAAGTTATGGTCCAGTAAAAAAGTATATTGATTAGGAGATATTATGAGAGATTTAGAAGTTTTTAGGATACCACTTGATGGCTTTTCTTTGGAAAAAGTAGATATTAATAATAGAGATCATGTTAGGGTAATTAAAGGATTAAGGGATAGGACTGCAAAAAGAATGTGTTTTGATGTTAGAGATGACATTAAAAAAATGAAAAGTGGTAGAGATGTTGGTAATCGTTTTTTAGTTAAATCTGATGATGACTATCTTGGCTATATGTATATTTCAAATGATCATAATAATGAAAGAGTTCTTTCAATGATAGTTCAAGAAAAGCTTCGTGGTAAGGGCTATGGGAAAGTTATTCTTACTGGTGTTAGTGATTACTTACTAAAAAGTGGAATAGCTTCTTCTGTTAGACTATATATTAAGAATGAGAATATTCAAAGTACAAGAATGGCACTTGCTTGTGGTTTTTCAAAAGATGAATCACAAATTTCTGGTACTAGTAGTTATTCTAGAAGAAGTAAATAATTTTTTTAGAAAATAGTATAGATTATTCGTATAATAAATATGTAAGGCGATTGACAAATAATGATTTAGTCTGTATAAGTGTATAAGGGAGTGATTTTATGCCTAAAAATTTGGTTATAGTGGAAAGTCCTAGTAAAAGTAAAACTATTGAAAAGTACTTAGGGAGTGATTATAAGGTTGTTTCATCTAAAGGCCATATAAGAGATTTAGCTACTAGTGGTAAGTATGGTTTAGGTGTTGATATTGATAATGGTTTTATGCCTAATTATGTTACTATTAAGGGCAAGGGTGGAGTAATTAAAGAATTAAAAAAAGATGTCAAAGATAGTGACTTTGTTTATCTAGCAAGCGATCCTGATCGTGAGGGAGAAGCAATTGCTTGGCACTTAAAAGATGCTTTAGGTATTAAAGATAATAATTATAAACGAGTTTTATTCAATGAAATTACTCATGATAAAGTATTAGAAGCTATTAAAAATCCTACAGTTATTAATGATGATTTGGTTAAGAGTCAAGAGACTAGAAGAATTTTGGATAGAATAATTGGTTTTAGATTATCTAAGCTTTTACAAAGTAAGATTGGTGCTAAAAGTGCTGGTAGAGTTCAAAGTGTTGCATTAAAATTAATTGTTGATAGGGAAAGAGAAATTTCAGCCTTTATACCTGAAGAGTATTGGACTATTACAGCTCAATTTAAGGATTATGAGGCGGTACTTTTTAAATATAAAACAGATGATATTGAGTTAAAGAGTGAAGCTGATGCTAATGCAGTTTTAGATAAATTAGATAAATCTTATAAAGTTGAAAGTATTTCTAAAAAAGATAAGGCTAAGAAAAGTAAAGTGCCATTTATTACTTCTACTTTGCAACAAGAGGCTTCTACTAAGTTAGGTTTTCCAGCTAAGAAGACTATGAGTATTGCTCAGAAGTTGTATGAAGGTATAGATTTAGAGAATGAAACAGTTGGTTTAATTACTTATATGAGAACTGATTCTATTCGTTTATCTAACGATTTTATTAATCCAGCTATGGAATGTATAAGAAATAATTATGGGGATAAATATACTGGATATGTTAAAAGTGCTAAGAAAAAGGAAAATGTTCAGGATGCACATGAGGCTATTCGACCTACTAGTGTTTTGAGAGAACCTTTAAAAGTAAAAAAATATTTATCTAGTGATGAATTTAAATTATATAGTTTAATTTATAAGAGGGCGTTGGCTTCTCTTATGGCAGATGCTAAAGTTAGTCAAACGACTATTATTCTTGATAATAATGATTATAAATTTAAGGCTACTGGTCAGATCTTAATTTTTGATGGATATTTAAAAGTATATGGAGATTATGAATCTTCTGAAGATAAGATTTTACCTGACATCGGTGATAGTGAAATCTGCTCTAGTGTAGGTGTTTTACCAGAACAACATTTTACTAATCCTCCAGCTAGATATACTGAAGCTAAACTTATTAAAGAAATGGAAGAGTTAGGTATAGGAAGACCATCAACATATGCTAAAATAATAGATACAATTAAAGAAAGAGGATATGTTGATATTGTAGATAAGAAATTTAAGCCAACGGAAATTGGAATTATTACTACTGATAAACTTCAAGAATTTTTCAGTGACTTAATTAATGTTGAATATACCAGAGAGATGGAAGAAGATTTAGATTTAGTTGCTGATGGTAAATTAGTATGGAACAAAGTACTTGCTGACTTTTTTGGTTTATTTGAACCTAGAGTAGAGAAGGCTTTTGATGATATGGAAAAGAAAGCGCCAGAAGAGACAGGAGAGATTTGTCCAGAGTGTGGTAATCCACTTGTTGTTAGAAATGGACGATATGGTGAGTTTGTTGCTTGTTCTAATTATCCAGAATGTAAATATATAAAAAAAGATGAACCTGATGTTAAAGTTATTATGAATTGTCCTTTATGTGATGGAAAAATTGTTGAAAAGAAAACTAGAAAGGGTAAGATTTTTTATGGATGTGATCATTACCCTAAATGTAAGTTTGCTACCTGGGACATGCCAATAAATGAAAAGTGTCCTGAGTGTGGGGAGATATTAGTTTCTAAGAATGATCGGATTAAATGTAGTAAATGTGATTATAAAAGATAAAATATTCTTTAAAAAAGTCATAAGATTTGTTATAATATAGGCAGAAATTTGATTTGGGAGAAGTTTATGGATGTTATAGATGATGTTGCAATTAATAATTTGGAAGGATTGGATAATTTTAGGGATCAAGATGGTAATATTGATTATGATGCTCTATTTTCTGTTTTTGATGTAACAGATATTTATAAAATGATTGATGATGCTTGTGATAGATCAAAAGGGAGTAAAATGGCATCTAAGTATAATGGCACTTCACTTTCTTATTATAGGGATGATTCTGGTCAATTAAATTTTGAAGAGATTTTTAACTTTTTTGATTTGGATGGTTTGGATGGATTATATTCTATTTGTAATGATTCAACATTAAAAGAGCTTGGACTTCCACCTAGACAAATTGGTGATAGGGTACCTAGATATCCTTCTAATAAAATAAAGATGTTAGGAAAGGGCTTTAATGGAAGTCATTAATAATTATTTGGATCATTTAAAATTTGAAAGAAATTATTCCGACTATACAGTTAATAATTACAAAAATGATATTTTAGAATTCTTTGAATATTTAAAATCTCAAAATATTGATTATAAAAATTTAGAATATAGTGATTTACGTTTTTATCTTATGTATTTAAAGGATGAAAAGTCTGATAGTAACTCATCTATTGATAGGAAGCTTAGCTCTCTAAGAGGTTTTTATAAGTATTTGGTTAGTAATGGTATTGTTAGTAATAATTTTTTTCTTTTAGTGAATGGTTTGAAGAAAGAAAAGAAGTTGCCTAGATATTTTGAATATAATGAACTTGAAGAGTTATTTAAGGTTCCTGATATTAGAACACCTTTAGGGCAGAGGGATAGAGCAATTTTAGAATTATTATATGCGACTGGTATTCGTGTTGGAGAACTTATTAATATTAGGCTTAGTGATATAAATTTTTCTGAGAGGCAAATAATTATATTAGGTAAGGGTAATAAAGAGAGAATTGTTACTTTTGGTGATTATTGTGATGATGAACTTAGACTTTATTTAGATGATGGATATAGAAAATTAAATGTCAATTCTTTAGAGTATATATTTTTAAATAATAATGGAGAAAAAATTACAGAAAGAGGAATTAGATATATATTAGATAAATTAATAAAAAAGACATCCATTAATAAACGTATATCTCCACATATGCTTAGACATTCTTTCGCGACACATTTACTTAATGAGGGATGTGACCTATTAACAGTACAAAAATTATTAGGGCATGAAAGTATTAGTGCTACTCAAGTATATACACATGTTTCTATTGATAGACTTAAGGATGTTTATTTTAATAGTTTTCCTAGAGCTAGAAAGAAATAATATTTTTAATTTTTATATATTATTTCTTTTTTTATGCCTTTTTTTGTAAAATACCTTTAAATTTTTTAGTATTTTGATATAATTAAATTGGTTCAAGAGGATGTGATATCTTATGAATTTAGAGTTTTCTAGCCAAGAAGAGTTGTTTAGAAGGGTTAAGCCAGCACTAAATGCTAAAGTTAGAGAATTAAATAGACTTGGATATAGGAATATATTGGACATTGATATTTGGAATTATTTAAAGGAGACAAAGTGGATAAAATCACATGATTTAGCTCTTTGTGATATAGTTAATGATATCTTAAAGTCTAATAATAAGAGACTTTTTGACTATGTTCAAATAAGAAAACAGAAATTATCACAGGATTTTGACAGAGATTTGGATATTTTATGAGGTGAGGTATATGAGTAAAAGTAAGAAAAAGAAGATTAATATTAAATTGTTTACTGTAATTTTACTATTAATAGTAGTTGGCATTGGTTTTTTATTTGTTCCTCTTTTTAAGAACTTAAAATTTGGACTTGACTTACAGGGTGGCTTTGAAATTTTATATAAAGTTAAGTCTATTGATGGTACTAAAATGAATAAAGAAAAATTAACTGCTACATACAAAACATTAAGTAAAAGAATAGATAGTTTAGGAGTTAGTGAACCTGAAATTATTTTAGAGGGTGATGATAAGATAAGGGTTAAGCTTGCTGGTGTTAATAATCCGGAAGAAGCTAGAAAACAATTATCAACAGTTGCAACTTTATCATTTAGGGATACTAATGATAATTTACTTATGACAAGTGATGTTTTAAAAGCTGGTTCAGCTAAGGTTAGTCAGGATTCTTCTGGTAATCCAGCTGTGTTATTGTCTGTAAAGGATAAGTCAAAGTTTTATGAAGTAACTAATAAAGTTAAAGATTATGATAACAATACAATAGTTATTTGGTTAGATTATAATGAAATGACTGATAGCTATGAAAAAGAGAAAAACTCTTGTGGTAGTAGTGGATCTAACTGTTTAAGTGCTGCTAGTGTTTCACAGGGTTTTGCGAGTGATGTTATAATTCAGGGAAATTTTACAGAAGAAGAAGTTACTAATTTGGTTGATTTAATTAATAGTGGCTCTTTACCTAGCAAGTTAACTGAGGTTTCTTCTAAAACAGTTGGAGCATCTTTTGGTGATGAGACACTTACTAAAACATTGTTTGCTGGAATTATTGGAGTTGCCTTAATATCAACAGTTTTGATAATTGTTTATCATTTTACTGGTGTTATTTCTACTGTTTCTATAATAATTTATACATTCTTAGTATTCCTAGTATTTTGGGTTATTGGTGGAGTTTTAACACTTCCTGGTATAGCTGCTTTAGTATTAGGAATTGGAATGGCAGTTGATGCTAATGTTATAACTTTTTCTAGAATAAGAGATGAACTATATAAAGGTAAGAGTTTACAGTTAGCTTTTAAGTCTGGATTTAAGAGTAGCTTTAGTGCTATATTTGATTCTAATTTAACTACTTTGATAGTGGCAATTATAATGTTTATATTTGGTGAGTCTAGTATTAAAGGTTTTGCAACTATGCTTATTATTACAGTTATAGTTACAATGCTTACAATGGTTTTATTAACACGTGTTTTATTAGAAGTATTTGCAATGAGTGGTAAATTTGATAATAAAACTAAATTCTTTATTAATGTAAATAAAGAAGATATTCCTAATGTTTCTAAGGGTGAAGAAGTTAAAAAAATTCCATTTAAAAATGTAAATTTCTTAAAGAAAGATAAAATATTTGTAGCTATTTCAGTTATTATTATCTTAATAGGTGCTGTTACGATAGGATTCTGTGATCTTAATTTAGGAATAGACTATAGAGCTGGTAGCAATATTACTATTACTAGTGATAAGAAAATGACAGCTAAAGAATTAAAGAAAGATTTAAGATCTCTATCTCTTGAAAGTTCAGAGATTGATATAGCTGATGGTGAAGCTTCAATTAGAATTGATAAGACTTTGGATGGTGACAAAGTAAATACAGTTAATGATTATTTTGAAGATAAATATGATGCTAAAGTTAATATAGGTGTTGTTTCTAATATTGTTCAAAGAGAATTAATCAAGAATGCAATATTTTCTGTTATCTTAGCTTTAATTGGAATAATTATATATGTTTCATTTAGATTTAAATTTTCATATGCATTTTCTGGTGTTATATGTTTAGTTCATGATGTTTTAGTTATATTTGCTTTATTTGGAATTTTCCATATTGAAATATCTTCTATGTTTATAGCAGCAATTTTAGCTATAATTGGTTATTCTATTAATGATACGATCGTTTTATTTGATAGAATTAGGGAAGAAATTTCTAATAATAATAAAAAGTTAGATAAGAAATTATTAATTTCTATTTGTAATAAAAGTATACAAGAGACTTTTTCTAGATCAATTTATACTACTATTACTACTATGATACCAGTTATTACTTTAATAATTTTAGGTTCTAGTGAGATTTTAACATTTAATTTAGCAATGTTATTTGGTCTTATTTGTGGTACTTATTCATCTATTTTTATAGCAGCAGGTTTATTTATATTATTAGAATCTAAAAATCTTGGAAAAAAGGTTAAGGAAAAAATTAAATATACAGATGATATAAAGGAGAAAGATATAAAAGGAATAAATTGTTAGGGAGGAGTTGTTTTTTACGTCAAAATCAAGAGACAATGTTACTTTTGATGAGGTATTAGAAAAACTTAATTCATATATTACCGATTCAGAACAGCTCAATATAATAAAAAGAGCTTATAAGTTTGCTTTAAGTAAACATGATGGTCAAATTAGATTAAGTGGGGATCCATTTATTACTCATCCATTAAATACAGCTGATATATTAGTTAGTATTTATGCTGATTATGAAACTATTGCTGCTGGTATTTTACATGATGTTTTATCTAAATCGGATTGTACTGTATCAGAGTTAGAGGATAATTTTGGTAGAAGTATAACTTTACTTGTACAAGGAGTTACAAAGCTTAATAAAATTCATTTTTCTACTGAGAATGATTATTTAATAGACTATTATAAGAAGATAATTGTTGGAATGAGTGAAGATGTTAGAGTAATTATTATTAAACTTGCTAGTAGCTTACATAATATGAGAACTTTGTGGGCTTTAGACTCTACACATCAAAAAGAAAAAGCAGAGGAGGCATTAAATATCTTAGCTCCTCTTGCTCATCATATTGGAATCCATAAGATTAAAAGTGAATTAGAAGACTTGGCTTTGAGATATTTAAAGCCAGATGTTTTTTATGATATAGCAGAAAAATTAAATCAAACAAAAATAGAACGTGATAAAACTGTTTATGATATGCAAATGGAAGTTAGTAATTTATTAACTGAGCATAATATTAAACATGAAATAAAGGGTAGAGCTAAATGCATATACAGTATTTATAATAAATTGTCCAAGGGTAAGAAGTTTAGTGATATCTATGATTTATTAGCTTTAAGAGTTTTAGTTGACACAGAACAGGATTGTTATTTAGCACTTGGTATTATTCATTCAAGGTTTAGACCTTATCCTAGAAGATTTAAGGATTATATAGCGATGCCAAAACCTAATATGTATCAATCTTTACATACTACTGTTTTCGGTATTGATGGATATTTATTTGAAATACAGATTAGAACTTATGAAATGAATGAGATTGCTGAAAATGGAGTTGCTTCTCATTGGGCATATAAGGAAAATAAAGGTTCTAATGTAAAGGCTGATTTAAGAAATTCAACGGAAGTAAAATTACAATTTTTTAAATCTGTTATTGATCTTTCTAAGGACAAAATTAGTAATGAAGAGTTTTTAGATAGTGTTCAGTCAGAGTTACTTAACAATTCTATATATGTTTTTACACCTAAAGGTGATGTTATTGAACTTCCTAAAGGAGCAACACCAATAGATTTTGCTTATAGAATTCATAGTAGGGTTGGAGAAACAATGGTTGGAGCTATTGTTAATAATAATATAGTTCCACTTGATTATGAGCTTCAGAATAATGATATTGTAAAGATTAATACTAATAAGAGTTCTACACCAAAAAAAGAATGGCTAAAGATGGCAAAATCTAGTCAAACGAGAAGTAAGATTAAAAGTTTTTTTACTAAGAATGAACGAGAAGTCTATATTGAAAGAGGAAAAGATAGTTTAGAAAAGGAACTTAGAAGAAAGAAAATTAGTATTTCACAATTCTTATCAGACGGAAATATTAGTGTTATATGCAGTGAGTTAAAAGTTGCTGATTTAGATGAGATGTATTTAGTTATTGGTAATGGTAAATATTCTCCAGCTTCTGTTATAAATGTTATTTATAAAGAACCAGAAAAAGATGTTCAAAAAATTATTAAACCAAATACTGATAATATCGATTTTGATATTGTTGTTAGTGGAATTGATAATGTAAGGGTTAATTTAGCAAGTTGTTGTCTACCTGTTTTTGGTGATGGAATAGTTGGTTATATTACTAAGGGTAATGGAATTAGTATTCATCGAATTAATTGTCATAATTTGGAGTCACTAGAAGATAGAACTGTTGATGTTAATTGGAATGAGAAAGGTAAGAGTAAATATTTAACTAGTGTTTTAGTTTATTCTAATACAAGAAACAATCATATGCTTGATTTAATGAAATCAATTTCTAATTTTAATATAAATATTGATGGAATTAAAACTATGAATAAAACAGGTAATATTATTTATGAAATTACTCTTTATGTTAATGATGTTGATACTTTAAATAAGTTTATCTTAGCACTTAATAAGAACAATTTTGTTGAAAAAGTTGAAAGGACGATGCGATGAGAGTTGTAATTCAAAGGAGTAATGAGGCCTCTGTTGTAGTTGATGGAAAAACAGTTGGCAAAATAGATCAAGGATTGGTGGTTTTGGTTGGCTTTACTTTAGGAGATAGTTTTGAAACGATTGATTATATGGCAAAAAAAATAGTTAATTTACGTATATTTCCCGATGATAATGGAATAATGAATAAGAGTATACTTGATTATGGCGGAGATATTTTGTCTGTGTCACAGTTTACTTTATATGCATCGTGTAAGAAGGGAAATAGACCTAGCTATGTTTCTGCTATGAGTGGAAATGAGGCTGTTAGTTTATATAATCATTTCAATCAGGAACTTTATAAATATGTTCATGTAGAAACGGGTATTTTTGGTGCTGATATGGAACTTAAAATTACTAATATTGGTCCTACTACAATATGTATAGAAAGGTGATTCTATGTTTTCTAATAAATTAAATTATAAAATAATAAATGCAGTTGCTTTTTTGTCACTCATCTATATTACTGTTAGTAATATTGGTATTTGGTGGGGAATTTTTACTAATATAGTAGTAGTACTTTTACCATTTATAGTAGGTTTTTTTCTAGCTTATGCTTTAACACCGTTAGTTGATTTTCTTTGTGATAAGAATATTAAAAGAGGTCTTAGTGTTACTATAGTAATTGTAGGTATTGTTTTATTGATTGGAGCATTACTAGCAATTGTTTTACCACTTGTTTATGAGCAATTAACTTTATTTATTAAAGTTGTTGCAAAAGTTTTAGAAAATTTTGGTACTAAATTTAACGTGAATTTAGGTGGATTTGAAATTAAAGTTACAGATTATTTAAATGATATTTTAAAAGATATGGGTAATTTTATATCTTCTTCTACAGTTGGTTTTGTATCTGGATCTATTAATTTTATTAGTAAATTTATAGTTGGTTTTGTTGGATTTATTTACTTTTTGGCTGATTTTTCAAATATTAGATCTTGGCTTAAGGAAATTTTTCAATCGTTTAGCAATAAAACATACGAATATTTTAAGTGTTTGGATGTAGAAATTTCTAATTATCTAAAAGGACTTGGTATTTTTATGATAATTCAGTTGATAGAGTATAGCTTACTGTTTTTTATAGTTGGTCATCCTAACTGGTTATTGCTTGGTATTCTTGCTTGTGTTACAACTGTTATTCCATATTTTGGTGGGCTTATTACAAATGTTATAGCAATAATAACAGCAAGTGTTATTTCAAAGCCTTTAGTTATTGCAACTGTTGTTATCTGTTTGATATTTCCTCAACTTGATGGGTATTTGATATCTCCAAAAGTTTATGGTAAGACTAATGATGTAAATCCATTAATCACTATTATGGCTGTATCGATTGGCGGAACTGTTGCTGGTATTTGGGGAATTATAATAGCTCTTCCTTGCTACTTATTTATTAGAACTACATATAATTTCTTTAAAAAAGATTTAAAAAAAGGTGTAGGATTTGTTAAAAAGTCAATTTAGATAATAAATTATAATTAGCTTAGTTATGTAATATTTTAATATAGCTAAGCTTTTTATATTTTATAAACTTAAAAGTATTAAAATATTGTTAATTTTATCTTTTATTGTGTTAATATATTATTGATATATAACTTTTTTGGGGGAGATATTATGCTTAGTTTAGAAAAGATTCAACATATGAATTCTGATGAGCTTTTTGAATGCTTGCTACCAGAGATTCTTGAAATATTTAAACGATTTGGTTATATTGAAATGTCTGAGGAAGATTATTATAAATTAGTAAAAGCAGAAATTGTTGATTCAAAAAGCACTTATAATGGAAAAATACCATACCCTAAGTTTATAGAGCGGAGGTTAGAATTAGTTTTATCTGAGAAAGTAGAAAAAATGCTATCTAATTCGAAAACTGTATATAAAATATTAGACAATTATATAAAGCAAGAATTTACTAAATTTTCTACTTATAAAGATATAATGAATCATTTTAATAAATTGGATATATTTTTAGAAGATTATAATTTTATGCCGAACTTAGACTTATTGATTGAGATAATAGATAAAAATGCTGATTTTAGTGAAATGATTGAAGCAGTCTTAAAACGTTATTATTCTCAAGTTGTATCAGGTAATGCTTCTGCAATTTTTAATAGTTCTTCATTAGTCTTTGCTCTTGAAGCTTATTGCACATTTAAAGACATTGAAATAAAGGAAAAAGAGTTTCATTTAGACGAATATGAGATTTCTGATCATAGAGTATATGATAGTGTAAAAATGTATTTAAATGAAATTAGAGGTATTCCATTATTATCAGCTGATGATGAAAAAAGATTAGCAATTAGAGTATCTAAAGGCGATAATAGTGCTAGAGAGTTATTTATAGAGAGTAATTTGAGACTGGTTGTTAGTATTGCATTAAAGTATTGTAATAGAGGTTTGCCATTTTTGGATTTAATTCAAGAAGGCAATATAGGATTAATGAAAGCAGTTGATAAGTTTGATTTTACTAAAGGATATAAATTTTCTTCATATGCTACATGGTGGATTAGGCAGGCTATAGGTAGGGCTCTTGCTGATAAAGGTAATAATATTAGACTGCCTGTTCATTTTTATGAAAAAATGAATAAATATAGGAAAGTGGAGGGAAATTTAGAGACAAAATTAAATAGGAAGCCAACAGTAGAAGAAGTTGCTTTAGAGATGGGAATATCTATTGAGGATGCTACTAGAATGTTTCAATATCAGGGCGGCGTGTCAAGTTTGAATGCTACTATAGGTGATGATGGTGATACGGAATTAAAAGATTTTATTCCATCTGATGCTGAGTTGCCAGAAGAATTAGCTATTGTTAGTTTCATGAATGGTGATGTTAGAAGAGTATTTGAGGAGTGTAAATTGAATGCACAGGAAGTTGAAGTATTGATGTTACGTTATGGCTTTATTAGCCCAGAACCGATGAAGCTTCTTGAAATTGGTGAAAAAATTGGCGTTAGTAAAGAAAGAGTTAGACAGATACAAAATAAGGCATTAAGAAAGATTAGAGGATCAAAATACGTTAAAGTACTTGCATCCTATATGTCATATCCTGAAAAAATATTAGGAGGAGTAGATATTCGTTCTATTAAAGATACCGTAGGAGACCAACAAAATTCATATAGCAAGTATATGAGTAAAGGAAAAGTTACAAAACCAACTACTGCTATTAATGATACACCTAAATGCAAACCTCAAGAGATTTTGCAACCAGCTACTGTGATTGATGATAAACCTAAAAAAGAATTTAGAGAGGCTAAAGAGAGGCTAAAACAAGTTGCTGCTATTGAAGATAATGCTGAAGGTGAGTCTAAATCAGATGGTACAATTGTTGTTGATGATAATAATTTAGATATATTGAAATTACCAATCTTTTCTCAGACTATTAATGAATTGTCTGCTAAGAAGTTTGTAATAGTTTCTTTAAAATTAGGATATGTAGATGGAAAACGTTTTTCATCAGAAGAGATAGCGCAATTTTTGGGTATTGAGAAAGAAGAAGTATTAGAAACAACTAAAACGGTATTGCATTTATATAAGGAAAAGGCAAACTGCTTCTTTGATGATATTGTACAAAAGGTAGTAGTTAATGGTAGTGGTGAAAGTAAGGTGTTATCTAAAGTGAGCGATAAATCTACTGATGTTGCTTAATTATGGTAAATGTTTTTTCTTTATTATTGATTGTTAAAAAATCTATTGTTTAATTTTTAATATTGTTTTATAATATAGGTAACTTCTGTTGGAAAGAGTATATTTTATTAATTATGTAGAGAGAGTATGGCTGGTGGAAATACTTTATGAGATAAAATAGAAGACATCTAACGTTTGGAAGACGGGTAACTCCGTTATTAGTTATTTGAGTTTTAATAAGGTGGCACCGCGATATATTCGCCCTTAGTTGGTGTTACCTTTTTATTTTAGGAGGATTTATGATACAAAGACAAAAAGGTTGTAATGATATTTATGGAAGAGAGGCAAAGATTTGGAAATATGTTGATAGTGTAATTGATACTGTAATGGAAAAGTATAATTATACTTTTATTCGTACTCCTTTATTTGAGTCTACAGAATTATTTCATCGTGGTGTTGGTGAAACTACAGACATTGTTTCTAAAGAAAGTTATGATTTTTTAGATAAAGGTGGCAGAAAGATAACTTTAAGACCAGAAGGAACTGCTGGCGTTGTTAGAGCTTATATAGAAAATAAGATGTATGGTGATCCTAATCAACCAGTTAAAGTTTATTACAATGGTACTATGTATAGATATGAAAGACCTCAAGCAGGTAGGGATAGAGAACTTACTCAGTTTGGTGTTGAAGTATTGGGAAGTGATGATCCAGTTACTGATAGTGAAGTGATTTCATTAGCTGTTAATATTTATAAAATGCTAGGTTTAAAAGAAATAAAGGTTAACATTAATTCTTTGGGTGATAATGAATCTAGAAAAGCTTATAGAGAGGCATTAGTTGATTATTTTGCTCCATATTTAGATGATTTATGTGAAGACTGCAAGGTTCGTTATGAAAATAATCCACTTAGAATTTTAGATTGTAAGGTTGATTCTTCCAAAGAAATTTTTAAGAATGCACCTAAAACTTTAGATTATTTAAATGATGCTAGTAAGGAACGTTTTGAAAAGGTTTGCGATTATTTAGATATCTTAGGTATTAAGTATGAAATAAATCCAAATATTGTTAGAGGACTTGATTATTATAATCATACAGTTTTTGAAATAGAGGCTAAGGTTGAAGGATTTGGAAGTAATAATGTAATTGGTGCTGGTGGTCGTTATAATGGGCTTGTTAATCAACTTGGTGGTCCAGATACAGCTTGTGTTGGATTTGCTTCTGGTATTGGTAGACTTGTTATGGCAATGGAGCTAGAAAAAGTTAAGATACCAATAGTTGAAGATGTTGATTTGTTCTTGATGTATGTTAATGAAGAAGAGAAAAAATATGCTACATACTTGGCACAAGAGTTAAGACTTGCTGGATTTATTGTTGAAATGGAGTATACTAATCGTACTTTGAAAGGACAATTTAAACAAGCTGATAGACTTAATGCTAAATATTTAGCAATTCTAAATAGTGATGATTTAAATAATAATGAGGTCAAAATAAAAAATAATAAGACAAAAGAAGAAGAGATTGTTAGCTTGGATGCATTAATCTATTATTTAGATGAAATGTTAAATACAAGTGCTGATGATGATTGTGATTGTGATTGTTGTCATAATGATGATTGTTGCTGTGAAGACTATTGTGATTGTGGTGATTCTTGCAATTGTGGGTCTGAATGTCATCATAAATAGGATACGAGGTAAGTTATGAAAGAGATAGAAAATAATAGTTTAAGAATAACAGATGTTAATAGAGAAGTAATATTATATGGTTGGGTACAAAAGAAGCGTGATTTAGGTGGAGTTTGTTTTATAGATTTACGAGACCGTAGTGGAATAGTGCAACTAGTTGTTAGAGACGGAGCTTGTTATGAAGTGGCAAGTAACTTAAAAAATGAAGCTGTTATTAAGATAGGTGGAGTTGTATTAGAAAGGGAGTCTAAAAATAAAAATATTGCGACTGGTGATATAGAAGTTGAAGTAAGTTCAATTGAATTATTAAATTCAAGTCGTGATTTACCTTTTGAGATTAGTGATACTACAACAGCTTTGGAAGATACTAGACTTAAATATCGTTATTTGGATTTAAGACGTAGTACTATAAAAAATAATTTAATTGTACGTCATAAAATAATGATGGCTGCTCGTAAATACTTAGATAATCAAGATTTTATTGAAGTTGAAACACCAATTTTATGTAAGTCTACACCTGAAGGAGCTAGAGACTATTTAGTACCTAGTCGTGTAAATAAGGGTAAATTCTTTGCCCTACCTCAATCTCCTCAATTATTTAAGCAACTTTTGATGGTTGGTGGAATGGAGAGGTATTTTCAAATTGCTAAATGTTTCCGTGATGAGGATTTAAGAAGTGATCGTCAACCTGAATTTACACAAATAGATTTAGAGATGAGTTTTGTTGATCAGGATGATGTAATGAAGATTACTGAAGGACTTATTGCTTCTATATTTAGGGAAGTTAGAGGAATTGATATTAAACTACCACTTCGTCGTATGGAATATGATACTGCTATTGAATTATATGGCTCAGATAAACCAGATTTACGTTTTGATATGCCAATTAATGATATTACAGCTATTTTCTCTAATACTACTTTTGGTGTTTTTAAAAATGTTATTAGTGACGGTGGTATTATTAACTGTTTAGTTTTAAAGGATGCTGTTGATAAGTATTCTCGTAAGATGTTAGATCAACTTACTGAGTTTGTTAAGACATATAAGGCTTCTGGTCTTGCTTATTTAAAGTTTGATGATGAAGTAAGTGGTAGTATAGCTAAAGTAGTTACAGATAGCGAAGTTACTGCTTTAAAGAGTCAACTTGGACTTAAAAAGAATGATTTAGTTTTGATTGTTGCTGATAAAAGCTATATGAGAGTAAAGGTTTCTTTAGGGGCCTTACGTGTAAAGCTTGGTCATGATTTAGGCCTTATTAAAAAAGATGATTATCAGTTACTATGGGTAGTTAAATTTCCATCATTTGAATATAGTGAAGAAGAGGGAAGGTATATGGCTTGTCATCATCCATTTACTGCACCGCTTGATGAAGATGTTGATAAGTTGCTTACTGATAAAGCTCATTGCTATTCTAAGGCTTATGATATTGTTATTAATGGATATGAAGCTGGTGGTGGATCTATTCGTATTCATAAAGAAGATGTTCAAGAGAAAATGTTTAAGGCTCTAGAGTTATCAGATAATGATGTTAGGGAAAAGTTTGGTTTCTTTGTTGATGCTTTAAAATATGGTACTCCTCCTCATGGTGGATTAGCACTTGGTCTTGATAGACTTACTATGCTTCTTTGTGGTACTGAAAATATTCGTGATGTTATAGCTTTTCCTAAAACTACTAGTGCAGGTTGTTTAATGAGTGAATGCCCTAATACTGTTTCTTCTGAACAACTTGATGATTTGGGTATTGCAGTTGTAAAAAACGATTAACATTATGTACTAATTTCATATATTTTATGCTATACTAATTATAGTAAAAAGATGGTGATATTATGAGTAGAGCAAGTAATGATACTAAGAATACAAAAACTAAAAAATTAACGCAAGGGGATATAAAAAAATATTCTAACACACAACTTGATCATGTTATTGAACGAATTAAGGAACAAGAATCAAAGTTTACTGCCATTTTAGTTACTGTTATATTAGTTTCATTATTGCTCGCTTTTTATTCTATTTTTTCATCAATTCAAGATTCTACTTCACAATACGTATTGAAGTCAAACAATTTGACAATTACTTATAAAGAAAAAGATAGTAATATGGGTGATGTAATTAGTTTTGTTAATGATGATGCTCTTAGTGATAATGATGGTATGAAAAGTGATGATTATAGAGTCTTTATTACTAATACTTCTGATCGTAGTGTTATTTATAATATAGAAGTTGTTGATGATTTGGATATGATGTCCCATGATAATTGTAATAATAAGAAAATAGATAGAAAATATATTAAGTATAGCATTGATGATGATGCCATTTTATCACTTAGTGATGATACTATTATACAAACTGCTGTTTTGAAGGCAGGAACAAAAATTGAATATTCATTGAAATTTTGGATAGATGATAATTTTCAAAATGCTAATAAATCTCACTATCATGGAAAGATTGTTGTTAGCGAATTATCTCCAGATAAAAAATAAGCTGCTAAAAAATTTAGTAGCTTATTTTATGAAATTTTCTATAATTTTATTAGTTAGATATGGCTCTTCTAGATAAGAGAAGTGTCCTCTTTTAGGGTAAACTATTAGGGTCGAATCTTTTATTAAAGTATTAAATTTGATACCATCTTTTAAAGGTGTTGCTTGATCTTTTTCACCCCATATTATTAATGTTTCACTTTCTATATCTTTAATATAATATTTTAAGTTTTCATTTACAATGTTTTTAAAAGTCTGATGCATTCCATTTGGAAGATTTTGATAGTCATCTGATCCAAATATTTTTAGAAGTTTCTTAGAAAAACATTTTCTTTTGTTTTTAGGTAACAATTTATTTATTTGTTTTAATAGTTTGTATGTTATTTTCTTTATGAAGCCTTTAAATGTTTGTCTTGGTTTTATTGAGGCTGTATCAATCATTACTAATTTTGATATTTTTTCTTTGTAGTAGCCTGTTAATAGAGTGGCAATTCGTCCACCAAATGAATGGGCAATTATTATTGGATCTTTAATGTTTTCGCTTGTCATCAGTTCTCTTATGCAATTTGCATAGTCATATATAGTTAAATTTTTATTTGGAATTATACTGTTGCCAAATCCTGGGTAATCAATTATATAAATGGTGTAGTCTTCTTTAAAATAGTTAATTAGATGGTAAAATGTTTTCCTGGTGTCTCCCCATCCTGGGAGTATAAAAATGGTTTTTGAACTATTTCCATATTTTTCATAGTAAATTGAAATATCTTCTTTGTTAAAGTACATATTTTTTCACCTATAATACTTTATGCCTTTACGTAAAAAAAGTGAAAAATATTGTATATTTATGTTCGAACATGATATAATAATATTGTCAGATAGATGCGAAACCGACGCACTTAAAACCGACTAAATTAACGATACGGGAGTTTTGATCAGCTATTGGTGTTGAAGACCTACTTTTAGTAGGGATCCTAAAGATAGCGTAAGGACACCCACCTGGACTATGGTACAGGTTTTATCGTTTGTTAGGACGCTCTGTCTGATTTTTTTGTTTGGCAAAAACCTCCTAATTGTTGTAGCCAGTATTTATCCTTGTCTAATGGTAGTGTCTGTGCTATAATAAGCTCCTGGGGTGATTATATGTTAATTTTACCTATCGTTAATAGAAAAAGAATTTTAAATGTGTGTATTAGTCTTAAAAATGCCGAGAAAGTAAATGAAAGAGTTCACCTTCCTGGTGTTAGTAAGAGTGATGTTATTGTTAATGAGCATATGTTTTCGAAGTCACTTTACAATGAAGACAGTGAAGATTTGAAAAAATCAGTAGTTGATTTTATTAGAAATACCTCATTACTTTATAGAAGAAATTTTACTATTACCACAAAAACAGCAACTAATACTGATGTTTATGATGTTTATAAGGTTGAATATCCGCTTGATAGAGTAAATGATAGTTTGGAGCTTTTATATGGAGCTGCTATTACTGACATGAGGATGGAAACACCTGATAAGCCTAAGGGTAAGTATGTTTCTCTTAAGGATTTGGGTTTTGATGAATTTTTAACAGATGAAAGAATTTTAAAGTTAGGTAGAATTGTTTCAACTACTACTGATGGTGATGAATTAGATAAGCTATATAGAGAAAATGGGCTCGATGATTTAGTTAAGACAATTGAATTTATGAGTTTATTTGATTGTACTGTTGTAAGTGAGACTTCAATTCCAGAAGAGGTATTTACTAATATTTTGAGTTCTTTTAAGAAAATAAATTCTAGAGATGCTAAAAGTATGCAAAGATATTATAATATTGCTTTAGATAATAGAGATATATACTCTAAATTATCACATGTTAATAAAATTTTATATAATAGGCCATATTCACTTATTGGATCTGAGTCTCAAAAAAAGGCTGTTCAATTTGTTAAGGTAAATCAAATGAGTGGAGGAGATAACAATAAAAGCGCATAAATTTTCTCGTTTGACTAAAATTATTGGTGATGATAGTTTGAATGTTCTATCCAATAAGACTGTTTTAGTTTTAGGTTGTGGTGGAGTAGGAGGCTATGTTGTGGAGGCATTAGCCAGAAGCTCTGTTGGTAAATTGATTATAGTTGATTATGATATTGTTGATTGGAGTAATATAAATAGACAAATCATTGCACTTGATTCAACTATTGGATTAAAAAAAGTTGATGTTTTAGAAAAAAGAATTAAGGATATTAATGGTGAGTGTTCAGTAGTTAAAATAGATGATTTTATTGATAAAGATAATTTTAGTGATCTTTTTAAGACTGACATAGACTTTTTTGTTGATGCGTGTGATACTGTTAGTACTAAAAAAGTGGCTATTTTGGAATGTTTAAATCGACATATACCATTTATTTCATGTATGGGTACTGGAAATAAATTTGATCCTTCAAAGCTTGAGATAACTGATATTAGGAGGACAATTAATGATCCACTAGCTAGAATGCTCAGAAAATTTGTTAAAGATGAAAAAATCAATGATAAGATTTTAGTTTTATCTTCGAGTGAATTACCTGTAAAGACAGGGGATAGAACTCCTGGGTCTACAGCTTTTGTTCCATCTTCTGCTGGTTTATTAATTGCTAGTTATATAGTTCGATATTTTATAAAATAAATTTAGAATAAAAAAACTCTGTTTGTTCATTGTGAACTTAAACAGAGTTTTTAAATCTTATAATTTTCTGTACAAGCCTTTTACTTTACCTAAGATTGTTACATTCTTTAATATAATTGGTGCCATTGTATCATTTTCTGGTTGTAGTCTGAAATGATCTTTTTCTTTATAAAATGTTTTGACTGTTACTTCATTGCTATCATTCATAGCAACAACTGTATCACCATTATTAGCAGTATTTTGTCTTTCAACTATTAAAATGTCGCCATCATATATGCCTACATTTATCATTGATTCTCCACTTACTTTTAATGTAAATGTTTCCTTTTTTGGATTTATTAGATTGATTGGTAGAGGGAAATATTCATCTGGTGTTTCAATTGCTTCTATTGGTGTTCCGGCAGTTACTTTTCCTAATAATGGTACCTCTACGACATTATCTTCTTTTTCTATATATTCATTTGGTACTAGTATTTCGATAGTTCTGTTTTTACTATTTCCTTTTTTTAAATATCCTTTTTCTTCAAGCTTTTTTAAGTGGAAATGGATTGTTGCTGGTGAATGGAGATTTGCTTTAGAGCCAATCTCTCTTACTGTTGGTGGATATCCATTTTTAGCTATTAATTGTTTTATAATTTTCAAGATATATTCTTGCCTATTAGTTAGTTTCTCCATAAGTCCTCCTTACATTTACTATGTTAACATATGAACTGTAAAATGTCAAACAAATGTTTTAAAAAATGGTTGACACGAACAATTGTTTGTTGTAATATAGAATTGTAATTTGAAGGGAGTGGTAATTATGTTATTAAAAAGAAATATGTTAAGAGGAGTAGTAGTTTTTATGATTTATTTGCTAGTAACTATGTGTTTATTTTTTGCAGCAGATAGAATTGAAAGGATGGATAAAGAGACTAATAATATTGATAAAGCTAGTTCTTCATATATAAAAAAATAGGATATTTGTTGTACTCTTAATAGACTTTTATTCATAATTTTAGTACAATATTGTTGGTGATTATATGAAAAAGATTGTTCTAGTAGATGGTAATAACTTGTTATTTAGAAGCTTTTATGCAACTGCTTATCAAGGTGTTATTATGAAAAATTCTAAGGGTTTTCCTACCAACGCGTTGTATGGTTTTATTAATATGATGAATAAAATAATTAAAGATGAAAATCCTAGTTATATTATGGTAGCTTTTGATAAAGGGAAAACCTTTAGACATGATAAATATGATGAATATAAAGCTGGTAGAGCTGAAATGCCAGATGAACTTAAAGTGCAGTTTCCAAAGGCAAAAGAAGTACTTGATACAATGGGAATTAAACACTTTGAAATTGATAATTATGAAGCCGATGATATTATTGGTACTCTTGCTAAAATGGTTGATGAAGAGGATGAATTTATTGCGACAATCGTTAGTAGTGATAAGGATTTATTACAATTAATTAGTGATGAAGTAACTGTTAAACTTTTAAAACAATCTGGACATATTATGATGGATAGAGAAGAATTTAGAAGGACATATCAGGTTGATCCAGCAAGAATGGTTGATTTGAAGGCACTAATGGGTGATGCGAGTGATCATATTCCAGGAGTAAAGGGAATTGGAGAAAAAACTGCTATTAATTTACTTTCTAAGTATGAAACATTAGATAATTTATATGCTAATATTGATAGTGTTACAGGAAAAACAAAAGAAAAATTGATAGCTGATAAAGATAATGCTTATATGAGTTATGATTTAGCGACAATATATAAAGAGGTGCCTTTAAATTTTACTTTGGAAAGTTGTAAGTATAATGGAATTGATAAAAATAAATTAGCTACTATATTAGAAGAGTTGGATTTTCATTCATTACTTAGAAAGCTAGATTTAGAAGACATTAATCCAAAAGAAGAAAAAAAACAGGATGAACTAGTTATTAAAAGTATTGATGAGTTTGTAAAAAAAGATTTTGCTTATTATTTAGAAACTAGGGGTTCAATTTATAGTAAAAGTGAAATTCTTGGTATTGGTATTTATGATGGGGTTAATGGTTATTTTATTGATAAAGATTCTATTTGTAATTATAGAGATTTGTTTAGTTCTGATGTTTTTAAATATACGTATGATTATAAAAAGTCATTGGTAGTTTTAGATTCTTTAGGTATAAAATTTAATAATGTCTATTTTGATACTATGATAGCAACATATCTACTTGATTATGTTGTTAAAGATGATATTAGTTTTGTAGCACGTAGTTTTGATTATGATCTTCCTATATATGATGACACATATGGTACTGATAAGCGACCAATTATGGTGAGTGATGAAAGACTACGTGATATATGTTGTAGAAAAGCTCAATTTATCTATGAGACTAGAGAAAAAATTTTAAAGGAATTAAGTGATGATGGTGAACTTGATTTATTTAATAATATCGAAATGCCTTTATCTGAGGTTTTAGCTGATATGGAGATTACTGGTATTAAGGTAGATACAGATTATTTAACTAAAGTAGAATTGGAGTTAAAAGAAAAATTAGATATAAAACAGAAGGAGATCTATGAATTAGCTGGAGAAGAATTTAATATTATGTCACCAGCACAGTTAGCTAAGGTTTTATTTTTAGATTTGGAAATTCCTTATCCAAAGAAAGTAAAAGATAATAAATTTTCTACTAGTAAAGATATTTTAGATAAAATAAAGGATTTTAATCCAATTGTTGATAAGATATTAGAGTATCGTACTTTAGCTAAACTTTATACTAATTATGCTATTGGATTAAAAGCAGAGGTAAGAGATGATGGCCGTATTCATACTATTTTTACACAAACTTTGACTAGGACTGGTAGACTTTCTAGTATTAGTCCTAATTTGCAAAATATCCCAGCGAGAGCTGAATATTCGGCTTTAATTAGAAAAGCTTTTATTGCTGATAATGATTCTAAAATATTATCTAGTGATTATTCACAAGTTGAACTTAGAATTTTTGCTTCTATGTCAAAAGCAGGTAATTTAATTAATGCTTTTATAAATGAAGAGGACATACATGCTAGAACGGCGGCTGATATATTTAAAGTTGATATAGACTCAGTTACTAAGGATATGCGAAGAACAGCAAAAGCTGTTAACTTTGGGATTTTATATGGAATAAGTAGTTTTGGTTTATCTGAAGATTTGGGGATAAATGTAAAAAATGCTAAAAGATTTATTGATGATTATTTGGAAACTTATCCCGGTATTAGAGACTTTCAGGCTAAAGAGATAGCAGATGCTTATGCAAATGGTTATGCTAGAACTTTGATGAATAGGAAAAGGGTGATTGAGGAGTTAAAAAATAAGAATTATATGATACGTAGTTCTGGGGAAAGAATGGCTCTAAATACTCCTATTCAAGGAACCGCAGCTGATATTTTAAAGAAAGCAATGGTTGAGATATATAGAGAATTTAATAAACGAAATTTGAAAAGTAAAATGTTAATTCAAGTGCACGATGAACTTGTATTTAATGTTTTAAATAATGAATTAGATGAAGTTAGTAAAATTGTTAAAGATATAATGGAAAATACTTTTAAGATAGATGTTCCATTAAAGGTTGATATTGAATTTGGCGATAACTGGTATGAGGCTAAGTAGAAATTAAGGGTGTAATTATGGAGTATACATATAATATTTTAAATAATATATATTATTTTATATTGTCTGGTATGAAAACTATTGAAGTTAGATTATTAAATGAAAAGTCAGAGAATATTTTGATTAATGATTATATTACTTTTAATAATATTGATAATAATGATAGATATATAAAAGTAAAGGTTACTAATAAAAAAATTTATGATAATGTTA
>OIYS01000383.1_pt1 | contig 32011 bp, 24 predicted proteins | sample 1588271 | NCBI WGS metagenome assembly OIYS01 (sample SAMN03283286) | human gut metagenome | biome: human-associated habitat; material: feces | host: Homo sapiens | place: Peru | collected 2012
CTAGAACTTATAAATTTGAAACTAAAAAAGATTTCGATAAACCTAAAAAAGAAGTGCCTAGTTTTGCTAACTTCACGCAAAGAAAATATGATTATGATAAATTAGAAAAGCAACTTTTAGGTTGGGCTGATGATGAGGAAGATTATGAATAAATATAATGTAAAATAATAGAAAATAAATTTATTGTTAATTCAAAACACAAATAAGAATTTTTAATATAATTAATGAGTCGAATAATTTATATGTAAATAATAATTTGAAATTATTAACAAGTTTTGATATAATTAAAATAAATTATTATTCATATAAAATAAAAAGCCATTTAAATTTGTAAGTAAGCAAAACTTATATATTTAAATAGCTTTTATTATAGTAAATAAATATTTTTAGTATTATAATACATTTTCTAGTTAATTATAATTATTTGTTTGTTATAAAAATATAAGTTCTGCTATTATCATATATCCTTTAACTCCGTGATATTCCACGTAAGCCCAACCATTAGGGAGTTTATTATATACGTATACTTTTTCATTACCTGGAACCGATATTAATATATGGCTAGTATCACATGGAGATTTAAAGATTGCCAAAGGATTGTCACAATTTACAACATAGGCATATTTATTAACAATAGTGATTTTTCGGTTATTTATATTAGATGATGAATTATGACTAGTTGATACAGTGTCCTGAGTATTAGTATTTAAATTATTATTACTACTTAGAGATATTATATTATTTTGTTGATTATTGCCATTTGATGTTTTTATATTCTCTATATTAGTATTAGAAGAGTCTGAATTACTTGAAGTGTTAGTAGGAAGCATTATATTTTTTGTTATTGTACTTGCTTTTGCTGTTACATAACTACAGTAACCTATACCACATGCAACGATAGCAGCTACAACTAGTGGTATAATTATTTTTTTGTTCATATCTTTTATCCTTTCAAATCAAACATATACTTTAATATTATAGATATTTAATTTATTATTAACTAAGTATATTCTTAAATACTTTATTACTCAATACAATATATTATTAAAAATTTTAATTATTATATTATTGAATGATTTGAATGCTTGCATAGTGAATATATCTTGATAATGTTTAAATTTAGTATTATTATAAAAGTATTACAAATATATTTATAAAAGATATATATGGGGGGAAGTAATAAAATGAAAAGAAATAAAATAATATCAATTATAGAATATTCGACAAGAAATAAAATGCTAGCTGGAATTTTAGCAGTTTCTTTAATAGGGGCTGGAGGGGTGTTCTTATCAAGTAATGCTAGCATTTCAAATAACACTATGGGAATTAATAAAACGGTGTTAGCGCAAACATCTCATTCTTCTACTATATTATATACAGTACAAACCGGAAATACATTAAGTGGAATAGCATATAAATATGGAGTAACAGTTTCTCAATTGCAACAATGGAACAATATATCTAATCCAAATTTAATATATACTGGGCAAGTATTAAAAATCTATCAAATGTCAGAAGGTCAAGCAAGTGGAAAAAATCGAACAAGTAGTTCAAGCAATTCATCATATACTACATATACAGTACAAGCTGGAAATACATTAAGTGGAATAGCATATAAGTATGGTGTAACAGTTTCCCAACTGCAACAATGGAATAATATATCTAATCCTAATGAAATATATGTAGGACAAACATTAAAACTTTATACTAATAGTTTATCTACAAGTAGTAACTCTACAAAAATAGGAAAAACAGCATCAAATAAAAATAAGGCAACAGTTAAAAACACACAATCAAATTCAACAGTAGGATATGTATATGAAAATGTAGGAGATGGACTTGTAGGAGTATATCAAGGAGCAAGTGATCAAACAGCTCTTGAAACAACTTTAAAATCAGGTACTAAAGTAACTGTTTTAGGAGAAACTAATAATTGTTATAAAATAGAATATGGTAATAATGAAATTGGTTATTTAGGAAAACAATTTATAAGTTTTAATAAGCCAACAGTTAAAAATACACAATCAAATTCAACACCTAATACTAAAACAATAAATAATCCATCAACTAAAACTACATCATCAAGTAGTAATTCACAAAGTATAAATCAATTAAAGCAGATGTATTTATCTAAGTTAGGTGAAGTACAACAAGAAATTAATGGATCACCAAAGCCAGAAACTGATGCACAATTACTTTCTACGGCAAATCTAGAAATCAAATGTTGGGATACAATGTTAGGAAATATTTTAAATTCACTAGAGGGAGTTTTAACACAAAATCAAATATTCCAATTAAGATCAAATGAATATAAATGGTTAGATAATATGGAGTCAACAGTAAATCAAATTAAAAATGCAGGAGGTAGTAGTTCAGCTGCACTTGCTGCAAGTAAAGAAGCAACTTTAACTAAAGCTAGATGTTATTATTTGGTTAATACTTATATGTAAAATAAAAAATAAACTTGAATATATTCAAGTTTATTTTTTATTTTATAATACAGGAAATTCCTCATTATTTTCTACTCCATTTATAACCATTTTTTGATATTCAGAAGGTAAAGAATAATAATTATCATCATCCCAAAAAGTTACAAGCCCTTTTGTATATATTTCCCATTCTGCTTTTCTTCTTGCTGGCAAATTTCCATATCCTCCATCATCGAAATCCATAAAATCTTGTAATGATGGATTTTCAATATTATCATTTACAATTGTTGATATAAGTTGTTGAAAAGCTTCTGCAGTTAAATTATAAGCAGCATCATATAAAGCAAATAATTGATTTCTATTTAATTTATAAGGATTCATACCGCATTCTTCCATTAAATTAAAATGATAATCTTGATTCATTTTAACATATTCTACAGCATAATTTAATGCTTGCATTTTAGTTATATAATCACCTGACCAATAAGCAGCATTTGTTGAATATCCTATCTCACCGTTAGATTCATAAGGAATATACCCTTCAAATGAGCCTATAAATATTCCTAGTTTAGTATAAAAATCTAATGAATCCCATAATTTATTTGAATTAACATTAGAATCTTGTTTATTTTTTTGTGGAGTTGGAACTAATTTTAAATCATTATAATTAACCCATTCATTTATTTTATTTAATTTACACATAGCCCCATCTACATCTTCAATTATATAAGCAACTCCTTTATCTGTTGAAGGAATTAATTTTGGTGCAAAATAAGTAGCACTTTTTAATATTTCAACTTCACATCCAATATTTATGTTTTGCGTTTTGGTAACACCTAATGTTATTGGTTCTGATAAATACATTCCTTCTAAAAAAACATCAAAATCGAAATATGCTCCACTTTTTATTCCTGAATTTTCAACTTCACCATAAAAATTCCATTGCCATCCTACCCAATTGCCACTATAGTTTGGATTACTATCATTAGGTGGCATATAGTTGGTGGAATCTATAGGATTAGCTACCCAAAAATTATATATATTTATAGATTCGATTAAATTTTCTGTAGCAAAATCTATAGATGAATATATAACGAAATCATTATCTGTTAATATAATACCATTATTTTTGAATATAATCTGCATATTTTCAATAATGGATTGAGCTAATTCATCTATTGACATTCCTCCATATGTTTCTCCTACTATTGAACCTGTTTCTATATCTAATATAAATTTACAATCCATAGTTTTATTCATTAACAAATTACAATATTGTTGTGCCTGTATTTCAGGAGAAACATTATTATATACAAAAAAATATGTTCCAATTTTTAAACATGCAGCTTTTGCATTAGTATAATCTATATCATAATATATTTGAGAATAATCTATCATTTCAGTATCAGCCTGTCCACATTCAATTAATACTGTATCAAATCCAGCATCTTTCATTATATTAAAATTAATATTAGCTCCTGCATAATTAGCTATATCAAATCCTTGATACCTATTTTCTGACATTTAAAACCATTCCTTTCAACAATTTATTTACTTGAGACATATTCAAGATCATCAGCATATAAATAATATATTGTATTATTTATTGCCACTCCATATGCTGTTTGTCCATTAATACGCTTTTTATCAACGACTTTATATTCTATGCCTTTAATATTATTTGGAATTTCTGCACCAAGAGCAAAATAAATTGCATTATCTAATATTTCAACAACATCGCCTTTTACAAAATTATTTATAGGTTGATCTGATGAACCTGTATTAGAACCGCCTGTTGTCTCGGATTCTATTGGATTATAGTACATTTCTGAATCATATATGGCATATAAATTGGCAATACAAGATGTTATATCATTAGAATTTTCATATCCCCATACAGACCAACCAGTTTTTCCACCCCAAGAAATACTATTCATTTCATAAAATGCACTAACAATTTGAGAATTTGTAGGTTCATAAGTTGAATCTGTTACTTCTGATAGATATGAATCCATCCATAACATTGAATTAGTTAATGAGCTTTCATATAATGGTGGAGTTGATACATTATTTATCATATTTAAACTTGTATACAACATAACTGTAAATTTACCAGTTATAGTGGACTCCAGACCATTCATAAAATCAGATGCACATTGTACTATTTCTTCCATAGGTACAGATGCAGAATTATTAAAGGATTCTTCATTTATTTGCAATGCAAAAGCATAGTGTGTGCTTCCTACATTGTTATTTATTAAGGCTTTTGCAAAAGTAACTCCTTGTTCTATACAAGACATAGAGTTTTTAACATATTTAGGATCATATAAATGATGATAAAAACCAGGCATTAAAGTTGCACTATTATAAATTGTATTTAAAATATCTACAGTAGAGTTATTTTCTAATTCTCCTGAACTATTTAGCACGGTACATCCATCTATTCCATTTGAAAGTTCAATATAACTAGGGACTTGTTTGGTTCCATTAATATCGCTAAATGAATTAATAATATTAATTGATGCGTTTAATGTTGAAAATCCAGTTTGTAAATTCATATTTATTCCAGAAGGGAGAGAATTGTTTGCTTTTTTTGAACTAGTTCCTAATCCAAAACTACCATCTCCTAAGGAAACAAAACCAGTTTCTAATGGCCATTGTGAGACATTATTATTATTAAATAATATACATGCATATGCATTAGTTTTAAATAAATATTCAGTTGTTTGACTTGATTCTATTTTATAAATAACTGATTTTTGTAAATCATATATTGAATATTCTTTAGTTGAGCTATTCCAATTACAATAATTGCTTTTTAATTTTATATTCCCATTAATTAAATTTTCAACTGGAATATAACCTATAATGTAAGTTCCGGCGTATGAATCGGGGAACTCTATTAAAGCTAATTTTTCATTCATATAAACATCTAATATTGTTATATTGTCTCCATTTGATGTATAGTTATTTGGAATTGTTATTCCATTAATATCTACTATTTCAATTTGTGATGCTATAGTTGTAGCATTGGATGGATATGATGGTTCTGTACCAACAGAGCTTCCTGGAGCTAAATAGAATGGTATATCTGTTTGAATTATATTAAGATTTCCTGAGCTTAAAGGAACAAAACCAGATTTAAATGCATTATCATCATTTAAAAATGATATACAAGCATAATTATCAGTAGCATATAAATATGTTTGATAATCGCCTGCATTTAAAGTTCTATCTGCTAAATCACCATTAGCAAATATAATTTGTTGATTATTAGTTGTATCTACCCAAGAATTATTAAATCTACATTCTAATAGATTAAAGTCGCTAGTTTGTATGTACCCTTGGATATAACAAGAATTGCTTTGATCTGGAAATTGAATTAGGGCTAATGAGAGTTGTGTATACTCGCTAGGACAAATAGATAAGATTGTTATATGATCACCTTCTGATGTATAGCTATCTGCTACTGCATTTCCTTCCGCATCATATATTTGAATTGTTCCGCTAGTTACTTTAGCATTCCATTGATATGTTGGTTGTAGGCCAACTGAAGTACCTGCTGTAAGATTGTAATTAATGCCTGTGTCTATTACCATAAATATTGCCTCCTAAAAATTTATTTATCTTAATGTTTAAACATCTAATTGTTAATAGCTATTTCATATATACAGTTCCTAAAAGTTTAAATTAGTAAACTAAGATAAAAATAAATTTTACAAGAGAAATTTTTACTTTCTTATTTTTAAAAAATTTAATTTTAGAATTGATTGTATTAATTAATAGAAATGTCATTTTATGAGCATATTAAAGCATATTAGCTTTATATTAAAATGTTATCAAATTATGAACTTTATTCGTTCATAGTATCCTTGAAATTCTTAACATATTTTAATATAATTAAAGCAACTTATTAAGTTTATTAAAACATAAAAAAAAAAGCTCTTCATATAATTACATTAATAAAAGTCGGCAAACGTTTGTTAATATATAATTATATAAGTAGCAACCCACTAAACATAAATACATTATATGGATTTGAAGAACTTTTCTTTAAACTTATTAATTATTAAACTGACAATTCAGTTATTAATAATTATACATGAAGTATTACTATAATGCAATAAAAATATTTATTTATATTAAGAAAGGCTTTGTATCTATAGATGGTACAAGGCCTTTTTAATATTATTCAATATAGATACAAGGGAGACATCATAGATGAATTCAAATAAATTTTTCACATTAACTACAGAAGCAAAAAACAAATTTTATCAAATACCAAAAGCATTTATGCTTGAAAACAGTAAATATTTCTCAATGTCTAGTATGGCCAAACTAGCTTATGGAATTTTAAGGGATAGACATTGTTTATCTATTTCAAATGGATGGATTGATGAAAAACAACGAGTTTATTTTTTATTTAAACAACAAGAAATTGCAAAATTATTAGGAATTTCCGATTTGAAAACTGTAAGAAAATATCTTGTTGAACTTGAAACAATGGGATTATTATATAGAGAAAAACAAGGATTTCATAAACCAGATAAACTTTACTTACTTCAATTTGATGTTGAAGAAGAGCAAAGTTTAAATATTGTTAATCAAAATAATTGTAATATAAACACCCAAAATACTAAAACTAATAATATAGAGGAAAATCCCTCATTTAACATAGGGGAAATTTCCTCATCAAATAGGGGAAAATCCCCTACTAATAATACTAATACTAATAATACTAATATTAATAATACTAATATTGGTAGTAGTAGTAGTCACTTATCCACTTTATGTAAAAAAAACAAAAAAGAAACTATGTCTAATATAAATAAAATATATAAAGTATATAAAGAATATTTTAAAAATTTACTTGAATATAAAAAGCAAGAAATAAATAGCTTTATAGAGATGACAGATTCAGATTTTGTATATACTGTGCTTATCTACTGTATAGAGCGTAATTGTAGAACTCAAAAATACTTTATAGATGTACTAAGAAATTTAATAGGAAAGGGAATAGTGACTGTTATTCAATTTAATAAAAGCATTGAAAGTTATAGAGCAAAAAAACAAAATAATAAATTGAATAGAACTAAAAATAAAAGTTATACTCCAAATATTAAAAGTTCATTTGCTAACTTTAAACAAAGAAATTATGATTTTGATAAATTAGAAAAACAGCTTTTAGGATGGGATGTTGATTATGATGATAATTTAGAATTGGAAATGGAATATTAAAAGATTATTTATATACTTTACATTTATATTTCAAAAGATTGAGATATATTATTAGAATTTATTTGAGAGGTATAAAAAATGAAAATATTAAGTTGTAATAAATATGATGAACAAAAAATTTATGAATTAATAAAGAGAACAAGAGAAAATGATTACTTTTCTTTTCAGGAGTTATTAAATATTTTTAATAACAAATTAATAAGTTCTGCAAGGGAAATTAATTCATCAGATGCTTATGAAACATTGTTATCTAAATTTATGGAATGCATTATAAAAATGCCATTAGATGAGACTTTAAAAAATCATACATTGATTAATTATATATATTCTAGTATAAAAAAATGCAAAATAAGAGCTATTTATGAAACTCACAATTTAGTTGATTTTACTGATAAGACATATATTTACGATTTATCAAATGATTTTACGAGTATAAATGAATATAATGATGAATTCTATTACATAATTGATGAACTAAATCAACGAGAGAAAGATATATTAAGTTTATATTATAAGTACAAATTTACAGAACAAGAAATTGGAGATAGATTACATATAAGTAAACAAGCTGTATCTAAAAGAAAGAAAAAATCGCTGAGTAAATTAAGACATTTTCTTTCATAAGTCTACTTATAGTATATATTATACTTTTAAATGTATTAATAATTTATAAATTATTAATTTTAATTATAATAGAAAAATATTATATAAAATAATTTAATAAGTAATTATTTTGTTATAATATTGAAAAAAATTATATCAAGTAATATAGTAGTGATAAATAAAAAAGTACAAATTTATACATGTGTTTGAGGGGATAATAATATGAAAGTGAAAAGAATAATACCAATTATTGTGGCAGCAGTTGTTATTGTTGGAGGAATAACAGTTTACTATACTATAGCAAGTGCTACTGATAATTCAATAAGTAGTTTAACAGTTAATAATCCTCTTTTTTCAACAAATCAATCAAGTTTATATTACAAACTTGAACAAGCTATTGGTGATGAAGGTATGCCAAGTGATTCTATAACAGTAAATTTAAATAATACAGTAAATATAAATGGAGAAGAATATTATAAAGTTTATAATTATGCTACAAGATCAGCTTATACAACCCCTAAAATATATAAAAGTAGCAATAATAATTTTTCTCAATCAGTATCTGATCCTGTTTATGTCTCAAGTAGTGGTAGTATTATTAAAGAGGCTTCAAGTTTAATAACTAAAGACTTTAATAATAATCTTGAAAATTTAAGTCAAAATGAGAAGTATAATTCTATTTATCAAATAGTAGCAGAATATGTTGAAGGATATACCGCAAATAATCCTAATTATAAGTTGTCAGAAAATGATAACTATGAAGGTAATTTAAATAATATTCCTAATATAAAGATAGATTTAAATAATTATAAAATAATAAATAATATAAAATGTTATAAGGCAATAATACATTTAAATTTAAAAGAAATAATAATTTATGCAGGATTGGATGGTTATATATATATACCATCTAAAATAAATTATGAAGAGTTATTCTTTCCGACATATCTAAATCAAAATATTAGTGCAGAAAATAGTAATGTCTAAATAAAATTACTAATATTTTAATTTCTATAGTTTGTTTTTTTTTAGATTTAATAGTTATTATATGAAACAATCTATTGAAAAGTGGAAAATTTAAGCATATATTAATAATTGGGTATTGATTTATTAAAAGGGTTAATGCATGTTAAGTAATTTAACTATTAAAATCAACTATGGTAAATTTAAATAAGAAGGAGATTGAAAAATGAAAAGGAACAAGTTAGTTTCAATTATTGAGAGTTCAGTGAAAAGCAAAGTATTAGTAGGTGTTTTGGCTGCTTCATTAATAGGTGCTAGTGGAATGATGTTAGCTAGTGGAGGAAATTTATCAAATAATAATTTTTCAGTAAACAAAACAATGTTATCGGGAACATTAAATAATAAAGGAAATAAAGCATGTGTTATAAATGGTGATGATAATTTAGTACTTTATGCAACAGCAAATCATTCCAATATACAATCATATGTATCTGTTGGAGAAATGCTAACAATAAATAGTTATGATAATGGATATTATAACGTAACAGTTCAAGAAACAGGAGCAACAGGATACATTTCATCATCAGACATGCAAAAAATAGTTAGTGGAGTTGGGGATAGTTTAACTTCATTAAGCGGAACAGCCTACACAACTAATGTTTCAACTATGGTTAATTTAAGGGAAGAAGCAACAATGAATTCAACATCATTAGCTATGCTCAAAAATAATACTTCTGTAAGTTTACTTGCTAAGCAAGGAAATTGGTATAAGGTAGATGTTAATGGAACAATAGGATACATTTATGGTGAATACATAGCTTTGTCAAATACAGGTTCTACTAATACAACAAATAGTATTTCATCATCTTCTAATACAACAAGCTCAAATACAATAATTTCCTCAAGTACATCAAAGACAATAGGAACAACAAAATCTGATAACAGTACTTCATCAATTAAAACTGCTTCATCAAAGAATCCTTCAAGTACAGGAAGTACAATAAAGCAATCAAGAACAACAGCATATATAAATCAACCAGAATATGATAAAACAGCTGGTATTTACGAAGGGCCAAGTGGGGAGTCAACTCTCGAAACAACCTTACAATCAGGAACTAAAATAACTATATTAGGCTCAGAATCATATGGATGGTATAAAATAGAATTTGGTAACAATCAAATTGGATATATTCCTGCTAAGTATATATCTTTTAATAACTAGGTTATTAAATAGAAAACCACCAGTTAGACTGATGGTTTTCTATTTTAAAAAACTGGCTCTTTATTCACAGTAACTAGCTTTAATAATTAAATTTGCTTGAGACTGTTAAATATAATATTTGCATTCTTAAATATAATATTAATTATCATTGTACTCATCATATAAAAACATTTGTGCTTCTGCCAGCCTTCTAGCTTTTAATCCAGGAAGTACACGACCATTACCATAATCCCACGCTAAGAAATCATTAATTATAGTTGATGGATCTTGACAAGTTTGTGTTGCCCAACCTATTCCTTCGGTAGTTATGCTATAAATTAAATTCTTTTCACCCAAATTATAAGTGAAATCACATAAAGAATCAAATTGACTTTGTGTTAGATTATATCCTTTCATTTGTTCTGCTACTACGGATGCATAATCACTTTGCATATGTTGCTCTAACCAGTCCCACGCTTCTTGCTTAGTAACATACATAGGTTCTGTAGGTTTTGTAGTTCCAAGATTTTCACCATAGCCAATAGTCCAATATCCATCTGGATCTGGATATGGGGTTGCACTATACCCTTCATAACTTGCAGTAAATTCAAGCAATTTATTAGATACTGATGTTATTTCTTCAACTTGTACATATGTTTTGCTTTTTTCAATCCAACCTTGTTGAGGCATAGAAATTTCATACATATTTTCACTGATATCAGAAATTTTAAATCTTTGTGCAACTGGTAATGATCCTGTTATATTACTAGTTATATCGCAATTTGAATATACATTTATTCCATCGACATAAGTAACAACCCCATACATACCAACTTCTACAGTACCACCATTATTATCATTTCCACTAGTCGGTGGTTTTGTGTTACCAGTTCCACTAGATGCTGGTTTTATATTACTTGATTCTCCTAAACCAAACTTTCCATCATCTAAAGAAACAAAGCCGGTTTCTAATGGCCAATTTGTAATATTGTTATTATTAAATAATATACATGCATATGCATTAGTTTTAAATAAATATTCAGTTGTTTGACTTGATTCTATTTTATAAATAACTGATTTTTGTAAATCATATATTGAATATTCTTTAGTTGAGCTATTCCAATTACAATAATTGCTTTTTAATTTTATATTCCCATTAATTAAATTTTCAACTGGAATATAACCTATAATGTAAGTTCCGGCGTATGAATCGGGGAACTCTATTAAAGCTAATTTTTCATTCATATAAACATCTAATATTGTTATATTGTCTCCATTTGATGTATAGTTATTTGGAATTGTTATTCCATTAATATCTACTATTTCAATTTGTGATGCTATAGTTGTAGCATTGGATGGATATGATGGTTCTGTACCAACAGAGCTTCCTGGAGCTAAATAGAATGGTATATCTGTTTGAATTATATTAAGATTTCCTGAGCTTAAAGGAACAAAACCAGATTTAAATGCATTATCATCATTTAAAAATGATATACAAGCATAATTATCAGTAGCATATAAATATGTTTGATAATCGCCTGCATTTAAAGTTCTATCTGCTAAATCACCATTAGCAAATATAATTTGTTGATTATTAGTTGTATCTACCCAAGAATTATTAAATCTACATTCTAATAGATTAAAGTCGCTAGTTTGTATGTACCCTTGGATATAACAAGAATTGCTTTGATCTGGAAATTGAATTAGGGCTAATGAGAGTTGTGTATACTCGCTAGGACAAATAGATAAGATTGTTATATGATCACCTTCTGATGTATAGCTATCTGCTACTGCATTTCCTTCCGCATCATATATTTGAATTGTTCCGCTAGTTACTTTAGCATTCCATTGATATGTTGGTTGTAGGCCAACTGAAGTACCTGCTGTAAGATTGTAATTAATGCCTGTGTCTATTACCATAAATATTGCCTCCTAAAAATTTATTTATCTTAATGTTTAAACATCTAATTGTTAATAGCTATTTCATATATACAGTTCCTAAAAGTTTAAATTAGTAAACTAAGATAAAAATAAATTTTACAAGAGAAATTTTTACTTTCTTATTTTTAAAAAATTTAATTTTAGAATTGATTGTATTAATTAATAGAAATGTCATTTTATGAGCATATTAAAGCATATTAGCTTTATATTAAAATGTTATCAAATTATGAACTTTATTCGTTCATAGTATCCTTGAAATTCTTAACATATTTTAATATAATTAAAGCAACTTATTAAGTTTATTAAAACATAAAAAAAAAAGCTCTTCATATAATTACATTAATAAAAGTCGGCAAACGTTTGTTAATATATAATTATATAAGTAGCAACCCACTAAACATAAATACATTATATGGATTTGAAGAACTTTTCTTTAAACTTATTAATTATTAAACTGACAATTCAGTTATTAATAATTATACATGAAGTATTACTATAATGCAATAAAAATATTTATTTATATTAAGAAAGGCTTTGTATCTATAGATGGTACAAGGCCTTTTTAATATTATTCAATATAGATACAAGGGAGACATCATAGATGAATTCAAATAAATTTTTCACATTAACTACAGAAGCAAAAAACAAATTTTATCAAATACCAAAAGCATTTATGCTTGAAAACAGTAAATATTTCTCAATGTCTAGTATGGCCAAACTAGCTTATGGAATTTTAAGGGATAGACATTGTTTATCTATTTCAAATGGATGGATTGATGAAAAACAACGAGTTTATTTTTTATTTAAACAACAAGAAATTGCAAAATTATTAGGAATTTCCGATTTGAAAACTGTAAGAAAATATCTTGTTGAACTTGAAACAATGGGATTATTATATAGAGAAAAACAAGGATTTCATAAACCAGATAAACTTTACTTACTTCAATTTGATGTTGAAGAAGAGCAAAGTTTAAATATTGTTAATCAAAATAATTGTAATATAAACACCCAAAATACTAAAACTAATAATATAGAGGAAAATCCCTCATTTAACATAGGGGAAATTTCCTCATCAAATAGGGGAAAATCCCCTACTAATAATACTAATACTAATAATACTAATATTAATAATACTAATATTGGTAGTAGTAGTAGTCACTTATCCACTTTATGTAAAAAAAACAAAAAAGAAACTATGTCTAATATAAATAAAATATATAAAGTATATAAAGAATATTTTAAAAATTTACTTGAATATAAAAAGCAAGAAATAAATAGCTTTATAGAGATGACAGATTCAGATTTTGTATATACTGTGCTTATCTACTGTATAGAGCGTAATTGTAGAACTCAAAAATACTTTATAGATGTACTAAGAAATTTAATAGGAAAGGGAATAGTGACTGTTATTCAATTTAATAAAAGCATTGAAAGTTATAGAGCAAAAAAACAAAATAATAAATTGAATAGAACTAAAAATAAAAGTTATACTCCAAATATTAAAAGTTCATTTGCTAACTTTAAACAAAGAAATTATGATTTTGATAAATTAGAAAAACAGCTTTTAGGATGGGATGTTGATTATGATGATAATTTAGAATTGGAAATGGAATATTAAAAGATTATTTATATACTTTACATTTATATTTCAAAAGATTGAGATATATTATTAGAATTTATTTGAGAGGTATAAAAAATGAAAATATTAAGTTGTAATAAATATGATGAACAAAAAATTTATGAATTAATAAAGAGAACAAGAGAAAATGATTACTTTTCTTTTCAGGAGTTATTAAATATTTTTAATAACAAATTAATAAGTTCTGCAAGGGAAATTAATTCATCAGATGCTTATGAAACATTGTTATCTAAATTTATGGAATGCATTATAAAAATGCCATTAGATGAGACTTTAAAAAATCATACATTGATTAATTATATATATTCTAGTATAAAAAAATGCAAAATAAGGGCCATTTATGAAACTCACAATTTAGTTAATTTTACTGATAAAACATATATTTACGATTTATCAAATGATCTTATAAGTATAGATGAATATAATGATGAATTCTATTACATAATTAATGAACTAGATCAACGAGAGAAAGATATATTAAGTCTGTATTATAAGTACAAATTTACAGAACAAGAAATTGGAGATAGACTGCATATAAGTAAACAAGCTGTATCTAAAAGAAAGAAAAAATCACTGGATAAATTAAGACATTTTCTTTCATGATTATTATATAATTTAATTTTTAGTGAACCTCTCTTTTTTTAAACCAAAATCATAAAGTACCTTATAAATAGTAGTTCTGCTTAATCCTGTTTTTCTTGCTATATCAGTTATTTTATAATTATGTTTATATAGTGTAAGAATAAGATCAGTTTTTTTACTTCTTTCAAGTGGTCTTCCAACTTTAGCAATGTTTGTTTTAATATAAGATTGATTTTTGGATATTTTATTGTTGATTAAAGATGAGCCTAATTCATTTAAATTATGTAAAATATTTAATATATATTTTGTATATTCATTATTTTTACTAGTATCCAACCATGGGTTTTTAATTGACTTTAAACTTGAACCTTTATTACTTATTAAATTTATAATTCTTAAAAGTTCTGATATATTGTCACAAATATTCAGTATGTCAATAATTATAACTGTATCATTTACTTGTAATTCATCTATCATTTTAAAAAAATAATTTCTATTAACTACATAATTATTTGTAATATCATAGTATATGGCTCTTTTATCAACGCCATAATTTATTAGTATATTCAACAATTCATATTGAGTTTTTATATATGAATTTGAGACAAAATAACCTACTAACATAATATTACTACCTCCATATTTAATTTTATAATTATCAATTGAAATATAATTAATATACTACAGGTATTATATACCTTTTTACATTAACATTGGAACTTAGTAATTTATAATTAAATGAAGTAATGAGCTTGTTATTTTTCTTTATTTGATTTATTTGTTCAATAGAAGGTTTTCTTATCTCTATTTCTTTATTGACTTTCTTATTTATATTTATTAACTTCCCATATTTTAATATCTCTATTTGTTTATCTCTTAGCTCACTATTTTTTTCACTATTTTGTTTTAAAATATAAATGGTATCATAATTTATGTTCTTCTTGAAATATTTTAATAATCCTCTTTGATAATATATATCTATTATTTTATAATCTATAATATTTTTCATTTTTCTTTCTAATTCTTCATAACTTAATTTAGTATAGAATAATATATGATAATGCATATTTAAATTTTTACTCCAACTCGCTAATGTTAAGTATCTAAGTTCTTTATCATTTTTTCTAACTCTATCTAAAAATTTTTTTAATGATTCTGAATTTATTCCTCTTATAGTTATAAAATAATTAAATCTATTATGATTTATTATAAAATCTAACTTTCTATTATATTTTTTTAATAAATTTATCTTTTCATATTTACATTTTTTAAATGCAGTATCTGACATTAATTCAAAATCCCTTTTAGGTCTACCATTTCTATTAATAACATTTTTAAATGAATTATTATATGTTGTTTCTATTACATCTATTCTATTATTACTTTTTATTATTTTTTGTGCTGTTGCCATTGTATCTCCTATTTTATGGTTAAAATTATATATTTCTTTCTCTAAGATTAACAATACATTAATAAACATACAAATGTACTTAGTTATATAAATATTATTTTACCCCATTTTTATGAGTTTTGGGAAATTTGCAAAAAGAAATCTACTAATGCGACTTTTAAAACAAAAGCCAAGTTTTTAGCTTAGCCACATATCTTTATTTTTATAAACAAGTATACTAAGAATTAAGTATGGCTTTATTTTTCAAAAATAATTTAGAAATGTTATATGTAAATAATATTAACAACTATAATCGATACGTCACAAAATATGAAAATTATATAAAAGTTCAAATAATACCAAGTTCTAAACTCTCTTTTAAAATATAAATATAGTATTGCTAGAAGTTCGAGTATGGGTAAGGATATCATAAACACATATTTTGAAGTATATGAAGTTAAATGACCTGTTGTTAAATTTATCTGATTTGCTACATTGCTAGGTAAAAAATATATAAATCCAAGGTTTAAAAGAAATGTACATATTGAAATAATTATACCTATTTTCAAAAACTTCAGTCTTTTATTCACTATTATCACCTCATAAATTAAATATTGAATTATTTTGAAATAGTATACTCTTATAATTTTATTTAATCAACTAGGTTTAATATTTAAAAGTATCATCTAATTTCACAAAAATTCTGTAATTAGTTTTATTTTTTAGAATATCAAAATGCTTATTTATATTTGAATCAAAAAATTCAATAATGCTAAAAATCTAATATATTATATCTTAGTGTAGTTGAAAATTTTGCAAATGGCTTTTTAATATTGATTCACATCTTATTTAGTCAAATTAATCTTTACAAAAAATATTTATTATTAAAGTTTTATACATAGGCAAAATAAATACAATATTTGTCAATATTCATAATATAAATAATTGTTTATTATATAAGCCTCTCAAATGATTAGGAAATTTTTCTTTTTATAGTTGTATACATGTTTAAATAAGTTATATAGGAGTTTTGAAGAAGTTTAATTAATTATAAAGTACACTAAGATTACGCTAAGTTATATAGAGATTTTAAAAGTATTTTTCTCTTCACAGGTTTATACAATGGTTAAGTTATAATTTTGTATATTAATGTCATGAACTTTTGAAAATAAAGAGGTAGAAGTATTTGAGTTTGAAGGAAAGGTATTATTTAATCCAAAGCATGTTGGAGAATGTTTGGAATTAGAAAAAAGCTCTGTAAGAAATTATTTAAGCAAAATGACTACTGATCAAGCTATTTTATTAAAAAATTCTAATGTCCTTAATAAAGACATTAGAAAATTGCACAATACAGGAGAAAAATTCTTAACAGAAAGTGGAGTTTATAAACTAATATTTAAATCCGATAAAAAAGAAGCTGAAAAATTCCAAGATTGGGTAACTGATGAAGTATTACCTGAGATAAGAAAAACAGGCGGATATATCACTACTACAGATAATATGAGTGATGAAGATATTTTGGCAAGAGCCTTACAAATTTAGATGTCGATATTATCGACTTCCAAAAATTAATAATACAGGAGAAAACTTATTAAAAACTCTAATATGAATCCAAGTAACATTAGACAATTAGCTAACAGAGGTGAAATATAATAGCAAGATACTATAAATATGTCATATAGTAGATTTGATATGGATTTAGATACAAAAATCATAGCAAGATTATAGCAACATTTATCTAGGCTTTTATTTAAATTTAAATTAAAATTGGAAATTCGTTTAATAATTTCGCTTTTTTAAATAAATTTTATTTGTATACACCTTTGAAAGCCTGTAAACAAGCCATTTTAACTCCTAACTTCGGAAAATCTACGTTTTCTGTAGTTGGGAGTTAATGTTTTGTATACAGTTTTTTATGGTTGTTTATTATTCATAACATACTAATTCTATAGCCCTAGAACCAATTCTAAGACGTTTTAATAGGTATCTTAATATAATTTCCATCTTAATATTTTGAAACCATTAGAATGGCGTACATTGAGTTTTAAAGTTCATAATTTTATGATTAGTTGAAGAGGAATAATTTTTATAAAGACATATTAAGGTTATAGCCCTTTAATATGGATAAGGTTAGGGGGAGATATGCCAACTTTTGAAAGTGAATTACTTTTCGCTATTATATAAGCAGCAAAATAAGTTATAGTACTACTTAGAGGGTGATTGAGATTTTTTTCATATCCCTAAGGTTATTAAGTTTTATAATGTAAAATAATTCGATCTAAATTTCTTTTTATAAAAAATAGCCTAGCCACTATTAAATGCCTAAGCTGTTTTAAATTATTTATGTGAACCATAAATATTATATAGTCTTATAAATTAATCTATAAAACTTTGTTTTCTTTGCTGTTCTTCAATAAATCTTTTTGCAATCTCTGTATTATCAAATAATTGAGTTTCTTTTAATTTCTTTTCACATTCTATTAAATACTTTCTATATCGTTCACCTTTTGTTTCTCTTTGAAGTATTAATATCTCCTTAACCATATCTATAGTTAATAAATAATCTTGTAATTCTCTTTTTGCTTCATTATTAACAAGTGTGAAAATTCGAGATTTAAAAAAATCTTTATCTTCTATAAATTCATATTTCAACATTCTATTAAACCATCTTGAAAATCTATCTTTGTTTTCTATCACTTTATGTACTTCTCTAGCTGAAATAAGAGTATTATTAGTTATAATAATTAATAAATGTTAGTTGGTTCATGATAAATTCCTTTTTTTAATAAGTGTGAATTTTTGATAAGCGTTATTTAATTATTAATCATGTATAAAAGTTCACGGTTGTATAATCAAGCTATTAGCTAGCCAAATTACTTATTTTTTATTATAAAATATAATAATAGTAAAATAATATTTATATAGTTTCTGAGTACATTAATACGTTTATTAAACACATTGTTAATTGTGGAAAGATAGAAATATAATTCTAACTAAAGAATTGCTTTAAATACATAAAAATAACTAATGAAGAATAGGAGACAAAATGGCAATAGCACAAAAAATAATAGAGAATGGTAATAAGATAAACATAATAGAGACAACATATAATAACTCATTTAAGGGCATTATCAATAGAAATGGAAGACCTAAAAGAAACTTTGAATTAATTTCTGATGATGTATTAAAAAAATGTAAATATGAGAAGATACATTCGTTAAAAAAATATAATAGAAAGTTAAATTTTATAATAAATAATAATAAATTTAATTACTTTATAACTATAAGAGGAATAAATTCAAAATCATTAAAAAAATTTTTAGGGAGAGTTAGAAAGAGTGATAAAGAACTTAAATACTTAACATTAGCAAGTTGGAGTAAAAACTTAGATATGCATTATCATATATTATTCTACACCAATTTAAGCTATGAAGATTTACAAAAGAAAATGAAAGATATTGTAGATTATAAAATCGAAAGTATATACTATCAAAAAGGTCTATTAAGATATTTCAAAAAGAATATAAACTATGATATTATCTATATTCTAAAGCAAGATAGTAAAAATAATAGTGAATTAAGAGAGAAACAAATAGAAATATTAAAATATGGTAAGTTGATGAATATAAATAAAAAAGTTAATACAAAGGTGGAAATAAAAAATCCTACACATGAACAATTAAATTATATTAGGAATAATTATAAATTTAGTGGTTCCTTCGATTATAAAGTATTAGGCTCAAATGTTAGCGTAGAACAATATATAAAAGTAGTATAGTTATATTAAGGGATATATTAATTTATATGACTTAATATTTAATTATTAATACATAAATAATTAAACTTAAAAAGAAAATTATGTTATAATTTGACTGATAAAAGGAGGTGAGAACGAAAAAAGATGTTAGCTTTAAAACAAAAAGATGAAGAAAATTTATCTCCAAGTATAGAATATGTAAATATCATTCATGGAGATAGCAAAGGGTGGATAACTAAGGCTAAAATATGTAATAAGGAATACAAACAATGGCATTATAAGTATAAAGACTTAATTGAATTAAAGTTTGATGAATATAATGTGTACATTACATTGAACACCTTCTATAAAACCTATAGAAGAATAGAGTGTATTAAAGAACTTAATGCATTATTTATAGATTTAGATACGTATAAAACAGGTTTTACTAAAGAACAAATTTTAATGAATCTAAATGAAAATTACTTTAAACAATCTATGCCAATTCCTAATTTTATTATTGATAGTGGAAGAGGTTTATATTTAATATGGCTTATAAAAAAGGTTCCTAGTATGGCTTTACCCCTTTGGAAAGCAGTTGAAGAATATTTTTATAAAACATTAAAAGAATTTGGAGCAGATAGACAAGCACTAGACGCAACAAGAATATTAAGAGTGCCAGGAAGTTTTAATTCAAAAACACATACAGAAGTAAAAATAATAGATAATTATGATTATTTGTATGAGTTAAGAGAAATTCAAAACGAATATATGCCTGAATTAAGCGAAAAGGCACATGTAAGACGAGGTAGACCTAAAAAGATAAAATATATCTTTAGAGAAAGAAGTCTTTACCATGCGAGGATTTTAGACATAATAAAGCTATGTGAGTTAAGAGAGTATGATTTAAAAGGTCATAGAGAATTAATATTATTCTTGTATAGATATTATCTATGTTATTTTACTGAAGATATAGAAAAGGCATTGTATGACACTTTAGAATTAAATAGTATGTTTAGGCAGCCATTAAGTGAAAAAGAAGTTACAAGAGCTACTAAATCAGCAGAAAAGGTATATAAAGAGCAAAATAAAGATTACAAATATAAGAACGAAACTCTTATAAATCTTCTAGAAATAACAGAAGAAGAACAAAAAGAGATGAAAACCATAATTTCTGATGAAGAATACAAGATAAGAAAAAGATTAAGAGATAGAGAATATCAAAAGAAAAAGTATGATGAAAGCTTGAAAATTGAAGGAAAGTTAACAGAAAAAGAAAAAATATCACAAAGAAGAATAAAAATAAAAGACCTTTTGCGAGAAGGTCTAAAACAAAAAGATATATGTTTACAACTTGATATATCTAAAGATACGTATCTTCGTGATAGAAAATATTTAAAAGAACAGGGTTTAATATAACCTTGTTCTTTTGTATTATAAAATAAAAAAGATATTAATTCAACAGGTAGCAAATTTTCTCGCCCTTGTATTATAGGGTACTTTAGTACCTGGGTCTTTTTTAGAACCGCTATTTGTAAGAATAATTAAGGGGGATTTTGTATGTTTAATCCAAAGATTAAATTAGGTGATCTTTTAACAACTAATGAATTAAGCAATATTTTTATATGTGGAAATATGGGAGAGATGAGAAGATCTAGAGGTACGATACTTTAGTACTCATTTCAGATTATACAAAAGGATTATATGAAGATAAGTGGTTTGGTGACACTCTTCATTATACAGGAATGGGTAAAAAGGGAGATCAAGATATTAATGCCTCTCAAAATAAAACTTTAAATGAATCTAATGTTAATGGAGTAGATGTATTTCTTTTTGAAGTTTTGAATCAAATCAATACATTTATAGAGGTCAAGTAAAATTATCAGAAACTCTTTATCAAGAAAAACAAAAAGATGATGATGGTTTATTGAGAAATGTATGGATATTCCCAGTAAAAGTTACAGATAATCACTTTATGATTATTGAAAAAAAGGTAATTGATGATAATTTCAAAAAGAAAGAAAAAAAGCAAGAAAATTATCATATGCTGAATTAGCAGCAAAAGCTAAGGAAAGTCAAAGTACTAGAACAAGTGTAAGAGAAACTATAAGTCAAACTTATAAAAGAAATACATATATTGCTGAATATGCAAAAAGAAAAGCTAATGGTGTTTGTCAGCTTTGTGGTATATCTGCACCATTTAAAAATAAATTAGGAGAACCTTATTTGGAAACACATCATATAGAATGGTTATCTAAAGGTGGAAGTGATACTATTGATAATACAGTAGCACTTTGTCCTAATTGTCATAAGAAAATACATATTTTAGATAGCTTAGAAGATAAAAGAGTTCTTAAAGAAAGAAATAGATATTAATTAAGAGTTGAATAGTGTATTAAAAATATTTGAAAGATATATAATCAACATGAGAAAGAACGGACTTTTATAGGTGCATTCTTTCATTTTTATATTATTAAGTATAAGTTTAAAAAGAAGGGTACTTCGTGACCTGGGTTATTTTTAGCTGGAGTACCTTTTTAAGTTATACAGTATTTAACATAGGAAAAGAATATATAAATTTTGTTGTATCTTAGAAATAGTTAGTAAAAAACAAATAAATTATTTTAGAAGTCGCTGGAGAATAAGATTCAAGGCCTATTAAATCTTTAAATACAGTGTTTGATAAATTGATACTTTATCGGTTAGCAAATTTACTTTTAATATTAATATTTTTTTTAGATCACTAATAGTATGGCTTATAGTATCACAGTAAAAGTAAATAGTAACAGGTTTAAGAAAAGCAATACAATATACATTAAGTTATGTTTTTTTAGATAAAAATTATCTTATTTTAGGAGAATTTATGTGGCTTAAGAAAATATATATGGCGGAGTGGTTTCAGGGTTAAAAAAATGTTTTAAAAGTCGCATTGGTAGTTTTCCTTACGCAAATTTCCTCAAAATACTAAAGGGGGTAAAAAACATTGTCAAAGTATGATTAACATGTAATAAATGCTTTTAAACTAAATATAAAGAGTCTATATTAATAAATTATTTTAGATGTGAAAAACATTAAATATATATAAATATACTAAAGATCATTAAAAAATAGATTAAATTATTTTTGAAAATAGTTTAAAAAGTGACGTATTAAATTTTTACGCCACTTTTTTCATATGTGTCTTTTTAAGGATTAAAGTAGTAAAGTGTTATTTAATATTTGGGCAGCTTTATGAGGTTTAATTTTTCATATTTTCAAGATCTTTTTGAATTATCGTAAATCTATTAACTAATTCTTTAATAAGATTTTGATAATGGTCTTCTCTTTTGTTATTTTCTCGTAATGTATAAAATAATAAGTAGCAAAAGAGTGTTCCAAAGACACCTTCAGTTATAATAAATTCTAAAATATTTTGTTCCAAGTATAATCAACTCCTTTAAGATAAACTAAAAACTGTCTTCAAGCATTTGTCTAATTGTAACTAAAGCTCTTTCTCTACGTTGAGAAACAGCCTGGATACTTAAATTTGTAATTCTTGATATTTCGGTTTGTGTGTAACCATATAAGAACTCTAGGTACATAACTTCTTTTTGCTTTTTAGTTAATTTTGAAAATAAATCTTCTAGATCAAGATATGATTCAATATAACGACAGTTATCATTTAATATTTCCAAGTTGAGGGAATATTTTTTAGGATCTCTCATAGATTTTCTTAGTATATCTATTTTTTTATTCTTGAGACAACATATGATGAATCGTTCGATAGCGATATCATTATTATATTTTTTTAAGTTTATTTTATTTATTAGTTCTAAGAACTCTATGATTAAATCTGAATTAAGAAATTCAAAAGATGATTTTTTTGAAATATTATCCACTATAGGTTTGAAATGTGTGTAAATATTTTCCCTAATGTCGGATGTATTATGATTTTGATATTTTTTTAATAAGTTAAATAAGTAATTATCCATAAATATCCCTCTATTCTAAATTAATCTCATTAAAATAGAACGAATTTATGAATATAATGTAAATATTTAATTTTATTATGATTATTTTAAATTATTATTATATTTTTTAATAATAGTTGTATTTATACTTAATTGATAAATACAACTATTTTATTAGAAATATTAATTATTAATTTCTATGAATGAAGCTATTCCAAGTTTTTTTAGCATTAGTACTTGATTTTTAGCATTTTCTCTATCCTTAAAACTTCCACATATAACTCTATAATTATTGATTATATTTGTTTTAGTATTATTATTTCAATTGTGTTTAATATTTAGAGTATCTAGTATTCCAAAGGCTATTGCTTTACCAAATAATTTTTGTTCACTAAGTTCATCAATAATTTTTATATCATTTGAATTATCAATAAATGCACATTCAACAATAACAGCACTTCCTTTAGTTTCTCTAATGAACATATAATAATCTTTACCTGTTTTTTCGGATATTCTTGTCTTTATTCCTCTTGAATTTTGTCCAATTTTAATAATTTGATTGTTTATATTTGTTGCAAGTACTTTACTTCTTCCACCTAAGCTGTGATGGTAAACTTCTGCACCATCTCCACCTCCAGCGTTTATATGGATATCAACTGCAATATCACTATTAAATGCATTTTCTTTTTTTACCTCGGATTGAATTGTATCATCCTCATCTTTTTCTCTACTCATAAGAACATTAATATTATTTTCAAGAAGAATTCTTTTAGTTTCTAATGCTATTTGTAAAGTTAAATCTTTTTCTTTTAAATTATTAGCTACAGCTCCAGGATCACTTCCTCCATGACCTACTCCTATAAAAACTTTATACATAAAAAAATCACCAACCTTTCAATAATTAAAACGAATTTATCTTTTAAAACTAAACATTTTTTAATAAAAATATTTTTTAATTTTAACGTTTAGTTTTTGCACTTTATTACGTTTTAGTTTTATGTAAAAGAATTTAAGCTAAGGAGGATTGTTTATGGAAAAACAATTAGAGACTGAATTAGAAGAAAAAGATTTACCAGAGGTAATAACAGAAGATGAAATTACTACAATAGTTAATCCTGGAGATGAAGTACTAGGAGGATTTACTTATCCAAACAATGCAGTTATACAAAATAAGTCATTAAATCTTAAGGATGCAAATGGTACTGATATAGCCAATAGATATGTAAGTATTGGTGATAAAATAACAGTATTAAAAATTGATGCTGACAAACAATTAGCATTAGTTCAATATCCGTCTGGAAGTATAGTAAGAGAAGGATATATAACAAATGATACTTCAGCAATAAAATATTTAAATGAGTATGATTGGGTAAATGGTTCAACTAGTGAACCAGTTTATGAAACTGAATCAAGTAGTGATGGAAAATGGGGAACATTAAGTCCTTATGAAAAAGCAACTAGATTATATAAAAAAGATAGTAGAACTTGCGTAGTATATGATACTAGCAAAGGACCACTTACAAAGTCTGGATTTGTAGATTATGAGGGCGGATCAAGTAATGGTGGAAGTGATAGTAATAATGGTATTAAACCAGGTGAAATAGTACCAGGAGGATTTACTTATCCAAACAATGCAGTTATACAAAATGATTCATTATACTTAAGAGATGAAAATGGAAATCAAATAGCTGGAAGAAGTGTAAGTGTAGGAGATGAAATTACTGTTTTAGATGTAGGGTATACAAAACAATTAGCATTAATTCAGTATCCAACATCTTCAGGAGTTGTACAAGGGTATGTGACTAATGCCACTAATATAATATCTTATAAAAATCCTTACAATTGGGTAAATGGTAGCACTCCTGAACCAGTGTATTCATCAGCAACAAGTACAGATTCAAGTTATGGAACATTAAGTCCAAGAGAAGCCGCAACTTTATTATATAAAGAAGGGAATAGATATCATGTAGTATATGATACTAATAAAGGCCCACTTACTAAATCAGGTTATGTTGATTATGAAGGAACTGGAGAAATTGGGGGAGCTGGAGTTGATACTGATATAACAATTCCAGTAATATCACACTCTCAAATAGAAATTCAACAATATGGTACTAGTGGTAAAGGTAGACCACTTAATGTTTATAAAATAGGTAATGGAAGTAAGGCTGTATTTGCAGGATTTGCTATTCATGGATGGGAAGATAATTGGAATAATGATGGCCTTGCATTAGTTAAATTAGCAAATGCATTAGCCTTAAAAATAGCAGATTATAAGGCTCAAAATGGAGGTTTACATGGTTGGACAGTTTATATAGCACCATGTATGAACCCAGATGGTGTTATAGTAAGTGGTACAACAGGACCAGTAGGGGCAACTAGTGGTCCGGGTAATAATGGTATAGGAAGATGTGCTGTAACAACAAGAATTGATTTAAATAGATGCTTCCCTGATGGATTTGTACCACAATATACTTCAAGAAATTACACTGGTCCAACATCATTAGGAGCACCAGAAGCAGTTGCATTAAAAAATTATGTTCAAAATTTAAATAGTAGTTTTAACGAAGTAGTAGTTATAGATGCACATGGATGGCTTGGATGTGTTTATGGAAATAGTTCAATAGCTTCTTATTTTACAAGCCAATTTGGAATTTCATATAAAGGTGGTTCAGGGGCTGGATATTTTTCTTACTGGGCTGGAAATTTATCAAAAACAAGAGCGATTTTATTAGAATATCCTCAAGCTACCTATAGCTATAATGATGTCATTAACAAAAATTATATTGGTAAAACATATAATGCTATAGTAAATATGATTGGTGGTAATCCTGGAACTGATAATGGATCAGGAAGCAATGGTTCTGGTAGTTCCAATGGAGATGAAGCATATAGTGCAACAGGGAAGGTCATAAATGTAACAACAACACTAAATGTAAGAGAACAAGCATCAACATCAAGTAATATTGTTGGAACATTATCCGCTGGAGAAACAGTTACAATAACCGCTAAAAATGGAGTATGGTATAAAATATCTTCCCCTAAAGTAGGATATGTTCATAGCGATTATATTAGTGTAATTAATAACGGCAATACATCTAATGGAGATGAAGCATATAATGCAATAGGAACAGTAACAACAGCAACATTAAATGTAAGAGAACAAGCATCAACATCAAGTAATATTGTTGGAACAGTATCATCAGGACAAACAGTTACAATAACCGCTAAAAATGGAGTATGGTATAAAATATCTTCTCCTAAGGTAGGATATGTTCATAGTGATTATATCAATATAAATAGTAATGGAGATGCTAATACACCTACTTTAAATGAAATGGAAACAGTAATAAATATGATTTCAGAATTAGTAATATCAGCTATAGAATTTTCTAAAAAATATGTTGTTGTAGAACCAGCACCTGATATTATAAATAGATTAACATCAGATTATTTAATACATGTAAAGTATGGAGATTCAAGTTGGGCTCAAATAATAGGTAATTTGAACAATATATTTATTAATTTTGTTAAAAATAATTATCCAAATCTTTGTAATAAGCTTGATAAATATATAAATAATAGTAATATTGAAATTAAATTTGGTAAATCACTAATAGATCTTCCTCATTTAATGGCTACAACAAGAGGTTATTATAGTAGTTTATCTCCTGATTTTTGGACTGGTTGGGGTGGAGATTTAAGCACACTTGTAGGAGAAATTACTTATAAATGTCGTGAAAATACAACTGAAAAAAATAATAAAGCATATGAATTACTAGCATCAAAAACTCAAAATACTACATTTGGTAATGGAGATTTTTACTCAGATATAGATTCTATATATTTAGGGAAAAAATTTCACGTGCATAAAATAGATGATTTATTATATATGTATTATATAAAAGATAAATCTTATACCACACGTAAAAATATTATACTAAATGATTTACCTAAAGCAGAGTCAGTCTCTGATGCCATATATAATAAATTAACAGGTGTACTTGGGTACAACTTCCCATTAGTAGGAGAGAAGTTAAAGTCTTTCAGTAAGAAATATAATGGAAATGCAGTAGAGTATAGTGATGAGTCAGTTAAAGCATGCTGTAATGCGTTAGCAAAAAAAATAAATGAATTAGATAATTCTGGATTTTTACAATATTAAACAAAAATGAACTATGATATTTTTATCATAGTTCATTTAACTATTTTTTATAATATTTTTTTATAAATACATTCATTACAAATAATAATGTAGATGAAAATAAAGTCAATATATATACAGTTATAATATACATAACTGTACCCGTACTTGGAGGCGTATTAAATCTAAGAATAAGCGACATAGAAATAATATAAACTATTGATATTATTACCGAAAATAGAGAATACATGTAATTTAATTTATTGCTTAATACTATCAAAATAATATTAAGTAATAATAATACAGTAGAAGTTATAAACATCATTTCACCCAATGGTGTGTCATTAATTGCCCAAAGCATTAAAAATCCAGAAATACAAAATACCACTAGGTATATTAATAATGTGAATATTTTTGATATTTTAAAAATAAGATTCATATTCTAAACCTCTTTACAGATATTTTTCATAATTATAGTATTAAAGGTAAAAAAAATCAAATTAAATATCTATGAACAAAACATACTTACCTTCAAAACCCAATATTATCAACTCCTATGTATCTAGTGAAAAAATCAAAATAACTATTCGGGTAAATAATATTGATAAAAATATCAAAATAAATTGACTTATAGTTTAATTGACTATATTATAAAAATATCAATCAATCTATAGTTAATTCGATGTTTTATAATATACTCATGTTATTTTAATTATATTATTTTTGAAATAAAGTTAATAAAAAGTATTTCACGAATCTTTAATTTAATTATTTTACATAATTTTCTAAAATTTAATTTTTATGATATATTAAAATTGGATGTTTTAATTTTAAGGGGACTAAATATATGATTAAGTCGAAAAAAATGATGGATAAAAGAAATGAAAACATAAGAAAATACATTTATATAATTATTTTTATATTAATATTTATTAGCTTAATAGGATTAAAAATATATAAAACTCCTACAAAGATAACTAAAACATTCGAAAATGTCTTAGTTATGGATCATAATAATCAAGAAATTGGCAGAATTAATATAAAAATAGATGGATGTTTTTATAATGATACATTTATATGGGAAATATTAGGATTTAGAAAAATATTGGACGGAAATATACAGATAGGTGATCAAAGTTATTATTTATTGGGATCTTATATGGGTAAATTTACAGATAATGTTACATGGGGATCTATAAATACAAGTCCTGATGAATTGGATTATAAGTATGTATTCTTTATTTCAAAAGATACTAATCGTATATATATAAGATCATCAGATAATGAAAATTATGAACTAATGTATCCTGTTAATACAAAACAAGATTACTATGCGTTAAAAAGTGAAATGTATGGAGAATAATAAAATAAATTTTTATTTGTTTATAGAGGAAAATAACACAACACGAATATTGATCTAGACTAGTGATATCAACAGTTGTATGGTGTTTTTGATAGGATACAAAATTAAGCTAGTTTGTATCCATTTTTGAAAAGAAAAATAAATAAAATTTATAAAGAAGAGGAAATCCTCTTCTTTTTTATTTTGAATAACCATAAATTATAAACTTACAAACAGAAAATTTTTCTTTTTATAGTTGTATACATGTTTAAGCAAGTTATATAAGAGTTTTGAAGAAGTTTAATTAATTATAAAGTACACTAAGATTACGCTAAGTTATATAGAGATTTTAAAAGTATTTTTCTCTTCACAGGTTTATACAATGGTTAAGTTATAATTTTGTATATTAATGTCATGAACTTTTGAAAATAAAGAGGTAGAAGTATTTGAGTTTGAAGGAAAGGTATTATTTAATCCAAAGCATGTTGGAGAATGTTTGGAATTAGAAAAAAGCTCTGTAAGAAATTATTTAAGCAAAATGACTACTGATCAAGCTATTTTATTAAAAAATTCTAATGTCCTTAATAAAGACATTAGAAAATTGCACAATACAGGAGAAAAATTCTTAACAGAAAGTGGAGTTTATAAACTAATATTTAAATCCGATAAAAAAGAAGCTGAAAAATTCCAAGATTGGGTAACTGATGAAGTATTACCTGAGATAAGAAAAACAGGCGGATATATCACTACTACAGATAATATGAGTGATGAAGATATTTTGGCAAGAGCCTTACAAATTTAGATGTCGATATTATCGACTTCCAAAAATTAATAATACAGGAGAAAACTTATTAAAAACTCTAATATGAATCCAAGTAACATTAGACAATTAGCTAACAGAGGTGAAATATAATAGCAAGATACTATAAATATGTCATATAGTAGATTTGATATGGATTTAGATACAAAAATCATAGCAAGATTATAGCAACATTTATCTAGGCTTTTATTTAAATTTAAATTAAAATTGGAAATTCGTTTAATAATTTCGCTTTTTTAAATAAATTTTATTTGTATACACCTTTGAAAGCCTGTAAACAAGCCATTTTAACTCCTAACTTCGGAAAATCTACGTTTTCTGTAGTTGGGAGTTAATGTTTTGTATACAGTTTTTTATGGTTGTTTATTATTCATAACATACTAATTCTATAGCCCTAGAACCAATTCTAAGACGTTTTAATAGGTATCTTAATATAATTTCCATCTTAATATTTTGAAACCATTAGAATGGCGTATATTTAGTTAAAACATTTCATAATTTTAATATAAGTAATAATGGCTTAACATTAAATGCTTATACTACTGGTGAGGTTAATGATTATATTTAATTATAAAAAGTATTTAGAAGAAAGAATTTAAAATTTAATTGAATTTGTTTTTATATCTAAATTTTAAATAACAATAAACTAGGTAAATAGATACTAAAATTAATGGAATAAATCCTTGAGATATTGTTATTTTATATATAACAAAAATATATCTATTGAAAAACATAAAGAGCATGTAATTATAAGATATTTTAATAAATCGTTTAGCATATTTTATCCCTCCTTAGTTAAGGTAGATATTTTTATAAAATAGTTTATCAATAAATAATATCAAAAATTAAAAGATAATTCGTTATTAACTGATTTTTTAATTGGAGTAATAATTAATCACACGTTTTTTAGGTTTTTTAGGTTTTTTAATTTTATTAATCATATATAATTTCTAAATATGGAATGATATAAACTATTATAATAACTATAGAAATAAAAGTTCAGTGTATCTTATTATTTAGTCAATTAACTTTCACAAAATAAATTTAGAAAAATATAAATTTTTATGTCTTTTTTTCTCTATTTATAGTATTTAATAGTATTTATATAGTATTTAATGTATTTAGAGATCTCGGGATTGGCTTTTCATGCGTCTTGCGAGAGTTATATGTGGAGAGATTGGGGAGTTAATGTGGAGAGATTGGGGAGTTAATGTGGAGAGATTGGGGAGTTAATATAGAGAAGTTTTATATTGTTCTCCATATTTAAAAAGGATATAATAGTATTATACAGATGTAAAGGAGTAAAAAATGAATGATTTACAAGTTCTATTTAAAAATAATACATTAATTAAAGCCAAATATGATTTTACTGTTGCACAAAATAGAGTGTTGCAAAAAGTTTTTTATGAGATACAGCGAAATAAGATAAACATGGCGCAATTATCCTTAGAAGACATGAAACAATTAATTAAACATAAGGATTACAATACAGTAGATGGAATTAAGGAATTTTTAACGAATCTAAAAGAAAATGAAATTATGGAGATAAAAGAGAATGGTTCCTGGAGGATTAGTAATGTAGTAAGTTCCTATGGATATGATACTAGTACTAATACGTTTGAAATTGAGGTACCATTGGGTTTATTAAAACTTATCCATGAATATACCCAAAGTGGTTTTACACCTACAAACGTCACTAAATATATAAGTTTACGGGCAACTAATGCGCAAAGATTATATGAACTATTAAGAATATGGACAGGCAATAAGGAGATAATAGAATATTCTTTAGAAGAAATAAAAGAATATTTATTACTACAAGATAAATATAAAGTATTTTCGGATTTTAGAAAATGGGTTATAGAGCCAGCAATTAAGGAACTTAAAGAAAAAGAATTACTAGATATATATAAAGTTGAATATATTAAAACAGGAAGAAAAATTACTAGTATTAAATTTTATGTTAAAGATTTAGAACCTAGAACTTATAAATTTGAAACTAAAAAAGATTTCGATAAACCTAAAAAAGAAGT
>OIYS01000384.1_pt1 | contig 31971 bp, 30 predicted proteins | sample 1588271 | NCBI WGS metagenome assembly OIYS01 (sample SAMN03283286) | human gut metagenome | biome: human-associated habitat; material: feces | host: Homo sapiens | place: Peru | collected 2012
TGCCTGAATTTCGTGCCTGTCGTCCTCTGTGGTGGTGTAGGCAACCTCCACATTGGCAAGATCGGTGTAATCCGCACCTTCCTCACGCTGATATTCCTCTTTGCAGAAATCGTCAATCAGGCGCTTCGCCGTATCCAGTGCGTTTTCCGGCAGATAGGGGCTGTCGATAATCTGAAAGCCCTGCGGGGGCGGGTCGAGCTGAGCGATAAACCCGTGCGGAATGGTGCTGCCGTCCTTGTCCTTATACAGAACAATGCTCATCGGCACACCGTAGTAATTTTCCTCCTGAATATCTTTTTCAAAGCTGTACGGACTTGTGTACTCAATGCTCTCACGAACACGACCGTCCGTGTGCAGGTAATCAATTCTGCCGATTGGTTTGGAGTCGGTGGGATCTTCCTTATTGGTTGAAACCAAGCTGCGGGTAATGCGTTCGCCGTCCTCCAAAGAGTTGACCGCAACATCGTAACCTCTGTCGGTCAGCATTGTAAGGTAGGTTTCCAAGCGGTGCTGCGGAAAGCCTACCATCGGAATACGAGAGTTTTTATCTACGGCACGGGTAGTCTGCATCAGGTCAAGGGCTTCTCCGATGATTTTTGCGTCCTCGGCATAGGCTTCAAAGAAGTCACCCATCTGATAGAGTACAAGGCTGTTCGGATTGTCCGCCTTGATTTCAAGATAATCCCGATAAAACTGCGGAAGATGATTTTCCTGCGTTACTTCGCTTTCCGCCTGAGATACGAGGGTGTTCATCGTATCCTCGCTTCTGCCGATGCGTTCAGGGTGCGGGTCGGCGTATTCTTTCAGTACGGCGTCGTATTCGGGTGTGCCGAGGTCAATAAGCTCCGTCTTGGCGTGTTCGTCAAGGTATTCAAAGAAGCCATCCGTGCTGTCCGTAGCTGCCTTTGCTTCGGCTATAAGGTCATAGGGCAGATGGGCAAATACAAACTGACCGCCCGCTGTTGCGTCAAGGTTATAATAGACTGCTTCAAACTCACCGACATCGGGACGGTGGAAATAGTAGTCATCATCCCCGATAGGCGTAGTGTTCGGGTCGGCGTGAGTTTTCTCCCGCTCCGCTGCCTGCTCAATGCGCTCTACAACGCTTTTCGGCAAGTTTTGCACATAGTAGGTGATCTCACCTTCGGGGGAGATATGGGCGATGTTCTGATAGTCCCCATTGACCTCCACAGCACGGTTCCAAACGGTCAGTCCGTTGCCGAGATAGCCCATACCTATATCATACGCAGCAGCTTTTTCTTCGGCTGGTAAACTCTTGACCTTCAAGTGGTCGTTCATCGGGTTTTCCTGCACCTTGCTGTCGAATTCAGCTCTCGTCATTTCCTTGTTGAAAAGCGGAAACTGCGTATCATAGAGCATTACACGCTCATCATCAAAGGACAGGATTTCATACTCGTTTGCGCCGAGATAGACGGTGCTGCCGAGATGGTATTCGTATCGCTCGTTTTCCGGCTCCGTCTTTTCGGACGGTGCGGTAGACAAGATTTCTCTGTTTCTTCGTTCCTCGGTAAGTGCTGCACGGCGTTCCTCCTGCTTTTGCAGCCACTCGGGGTACTGCGCCTTTTCCTTGGGGTTCAGATAGCGGTCAAGCCTTATCAGCTCAGCTATGCGCTTTGCTACCTGATTCCATTTCAGGTCAATGTGAGGGGCATCGTTTCCGTAGCCCTTTGAAATGCGTAAGCCTTTTCTGTCGTGCGTTTCAGCAAGTCCGGCTCCTGTAATTGACGAAGAACTACCCTGACCGTATTCCTCTTTCAAAAAATCGGCGTTTTCTTTGGCGGAAAGGCTCTTTTGGAATTGCTCATAGATACGCATTTTTCCTTCGGAAAAGCTGCTGCCACGGGTAAGAACAGCGTCGATGATCTCCTGAGAAAAAGTAAAAGCAGAGGTTTTTTGTTCCTCTGCTTCGTCATTCATCAATGACATCTGCCCATCGATAGAGGGCAGCGGCTTCATCGTATCCTGCAACTCTCCGAGCAGGCGCATTGCTTCAAAGTATTGAGCAATAACGCCCCAATTATAAAAGCTCTGCGCCGTTCGGGAGGGATAGCTGCCCTTCCAAAGCAGCAACCCATTCTCATAGGTCTTGTAGCCCACACGCCGACCGTCACCCAAAACAACCTCGGTATAGTCGTTATTGAAAATGCTCTTGATATAAGAAATACGGGCGTCCTTATCAGCGGTTGCTTCAAAGAATGCCCGTATCTCGTCTTTGTCAGCTTTCAGGTGCGGTGTTGTGCCGAACATTTCACGGACGGTATTGTCATTACCGAAGAACGGCAGGCTCTTGTCCTCGTGGCTGCGGTCGTAGTAATCTAAGCGTAGATTACCTGCTTCAACACCACTTCCTGAACCCTGCTGCGGATATTGTTCATCTTCCGAACCCAGCTCATCATATCCGCCGCTTTCAGGCGCTCCGTCACGCCCTCCGCCGCTGCCATCTGCTTCGTCAACTGTTCCTCCAACTCGGTCGCTCTCTGCTCGGTTTCGTTCAGATGCTCGTTCAGAGTGCAGCTCGTCAGGAGATTGTAGTACAGCACCTTGCGGTTCGCTTTCAGATACTTTGCTCTCATCCTTGCGTACCGTCCCATCGTCACTTCCGGCTGCTCCGGCATTTTCAGATCGGGAAGCAGATAGTCGCCCTGCATTGTGTAAGTGATTTCGTTCATCATCAAAACTCCTTTCGGTTTCGTTGCCTTTATTGTAATCGGCTTTTTCATTCTCTGCAAATGTGCGATTTCGGCGGTCAAGGGATAATACCGTTTTGGCAATTTCCGCAAGCCCCATTTTCGCAATATGGCTGGTAGCAAAGCCGAGTGCGTTTAATGTCTGCTGCGTATTGAAATTGAGGACTTCCTGAAAGTCGTCACGCTCAAAATATTCTTCCGTGTCCATACCGAGCCTTGCCATTATCATAAAGGCAACGCTGTTTGTTACGGCTTTTCTGTAAAAAGACGAAACGGCGTCCTCGTCCAATTCCTCCAAGAAGCTGTTGCCTGTCGAATAGAGCAGTTCACGGGTATAGTCGGGAATATTATCCTCCACCGCATTGTGAGCAGCCGAGAAAATCGCAGACATCATATCGTTTCCGCCCACTAACTGCCCGAAGGTATTTTCAAGCGTTTCGATAACTTCCTGCTCGTATTCCGGCTTCATTTCCCAAAGCGGAACGGGACTGGCATTTTTGCTTGCGTGGGTGTCGGAAATATCGAAGTAATGGATAAGCCGCTGGCGGCTTCTGCTTACATCATCAAACACCGCAATACCCGCAGCACCCCTGTTTACCCATCTTCCGAAAGACTTATTCCAGCGCTCAATTTCAAGAACGGCGGTAGCGTCCGGTCTTTGGGCGAACACAAGCAACTGCTCGTCAAAGCGCAGCTTATAGTTTCGGCAGGCAGAAGTCAAAAAGGCTTGCCAGCTTTCCGGTGAGGATACAACCGTCTTGCAGGTGCGGTTGTATAGCTCTGAAATCAGGTCATATTTTCGTGCCATCGGCAAACACCTCCTTATCGTTCATAGTCTTTGTTTTTCGGCTTGATAGGCTTGCCGTTTTCATCGTAATTTTTAGGTTTTGCGGCAGGCTTATCCCAACCGAACATTGAGCCTGCGATCATAGCCTGCTCCTGCGCTTTTGTAACGCCCAGCTTTTCATTGAATTTATCCTTGACAGCGGCGTTTTCCTCACGGCTGCCGTCCTTGAATGTCGTAGCCGTGTAGCCCTTTTGCCAGCGCTCAATTTTAATGATCTCTCCGGTAGACGGAAGTGTGGAATAGCACATCGACGGCAGGGGCGGCTCTTTCGGGGCATAGGTGCAACCGCTTTCTTCCATTCGCTCGGCAAATTCACAGATATGAAAGAGATTGCGCCCGACCTCTGTGTGATAATCGTCGATATAGCGGCAGAGGTAGCTTTCGGGCTTTCCGTTACGGTCGGTAACGATGATGCTTTCACCGTCGGGAATACGAAACAGCACTTTATAGTGGCTGTTAATAAAGCGAATGTCCCGATTGGCTTCTGCAATATGCTTATCCAGCCAGTCCTTGACATAGCAGAGGCAGTAAAAGTTATAGTCGCCCTTCGTGGGATTGCAGCGGAGCAGAAACGCATACTTCTCGGTGTCGGCTCGAAAGCCGTACTCAGTGGTGTAATGCCCCTGCATTTCGCTGTCCTTGTTTTCCCGTCCCGTCCGAGCCATAGCAGAACGGTTTTGGAGAAGCCCGTATTCTTCGGAGCGCAGGGCATTGATTACATTGTCCAAGTCCTCCTTAAACTCATCGCTTTTCCATTGCGGTCGGTTGTCAAACCAAGTGGTGTAAAACAAGTTGCCGCCCGAACCGAAGTCCCCACGCAGATAACCGATGTTTCCGGTCTGACTTTGAATTTGAGAGCTTTGAGCGTAGGTGTATTTGCGTTCGGGGATAGTTAAAGGGCGTAGTGTGAAATCCGCCATTATCGCTCACTCCTTTCTTGTCGTGTTCTTTGTTTTGGGATAGGAAAGCCGTAAACGGCGGCAATCTCATCCCCAAGTCGCCTTGTCACCCGTGTAATATCCGCACGGGTAGCTTTGCCGTAATAGATTTTGTCTTTCAGGTTCTCCATCTGCGTTTCTGAAACGCCGTCTTTGAACACACGGTAGAGATAGTGATTTGTGCCGTCGTGGTGGGTCGCATCGGCACGAAGGTCGCCGTACTTATCTACATACCATTCGGTATAGTCGGTGTCGGCATACAGGCAATCTCGGATGTTGCCGGAGGGGATGTCCTTGTAGCCCATCACTCTGCCGTTCCATCTGCCGATGTCGCCAATGACAATGATCGGCTGGGAAAGCTGAACATTCAGGTTGACTCGCTCATCGGAGAGGTAGTCGTAATTGGTTTCCTCCATCCACTCATAGAGTGCCTGCTCATCATTCGGGTCGTCGTCCAGCTCGTTGGCTTCAAGGAACTCCTTGTAGTCCTCTCGCCAGTCGTCCACATCAAGGTTTTGGTTGCTCCAAATGATGTGGCGGTCATTCGGTCGTGTCGCTTGGCTCATCTGTTCCACCTCCCAAGTATGAGAAAAGGCGGTTCTTTGCGACCTGCTCCTGAAGCTCGGTGATAACCGTCATATCCGGCACGGTCACATCAGGGATTTTCAGGATTGTCGGCAAGGTCAGCGCCTTCAAATCCTTTTCGGTTTTGCAGCCTGCGTCAAAGAGCTTGGAAAGCACCTTGACCTTCTGCTGTAAATTCAGCTCTGCTGCGGTTTTCTTTGCTGGCATAATTATTTACCTCCTTATCGTTCCTGTTCTTTGGTCTTGTGTTTGCGGCTGATTGCTTCCGCCTTTTCCTTTGCCCAATCGGGCATACACTCCGGCTTTACTTCACCAAGTACATCCATACGCTCATAGCGGGCAGTCTTACCGTCATAAAGGTTCTTGCAGAACACGGCGCTGCCACGAGCATTTGCCGAAGCTCCGAAGCCGCCTGTCACAAGGAAAAGCTGGCGGTCAGCTCGCTGATATTCGGGTTTGAGAATGTCCGAATTGATAGCAATAATCTTGCCGTTAATGTCGTCCTTATAGTGGTCGGGGATGCAATCGTCTTGGGTAATCACGGTAACGGGAATATCCAGCTTTTCAACCTGTTCCTTGAACAGCTCCGTTTCATTTACAATACGGCTTCCGAAAATGCGGGCGATTTCGATATAGTCATCACTGCCCACAAATTCCTCATACCGCTCAAAAATTCCGTTTTGCTCTGCAAAGCCGCAAACGAATTTTTCGCCGTCCTTGTTATGCTTATCGCAGGCAAGCACGACCTCTCTTTTTCCCACATTGACGGCGCAAAGCACCGTGTAGTCCGCAATCATTCTTTTTTCATTTTCCATAGCCGCCACCTCAAAGGATATTGATAATCACGACAATATCACCGCTGCTTTCAGCGTTGCGGGAATACTCAGGAAAAAGGGATTGCACACGCTGCCTTGCCCTACGGATGGTTTCAAAGCACGGAAGTCCGTAGGCTTTGTAGTTAAAGGCAAGGTCATCAAGGGGCAGCTCACCGGCACGGAGATAATTTCCGTAGCGATTGTAGTAGTGCATTATGAGGATCATATCGTCGAACCTTGCTCTCGGACAGTCCTTCAAAACGGAAAGTACACGGCTTTCCACGGTTTTCTGTTGGCTCATCTATATCCCTCCTTCGGATAGTAAAAAAGGGGCGGAGTTTTTGCGCTCCGCCCCGTAAGGTTTATTACTTCTTTTTTCGGTTTCTCACTTGGAGAAAAACAAAGCCGCCGATAATAAAGGCGACCAAAACGATTGCAATAATAGTTTTAGGCTCCATTATTCCGCATCCTCCTTCTTTCTGTTTTTAATTGCTGTATAGGCGGTTACGCCGATACCCGCAACAGACAGACCGAGCAGAGCAAACCACAAGCCGAGCTTGCTGCTGTCGCCGGTCTTAGGATTGTCCATAAAGACATTGTGCATCTCAACGATTGTAGTTGAGTCGGTCATTACCGTTGCCGTTTTGTCGGCGGGTCTGTTGTATGCGGCGGAAAGACTGTCGGCAACCTCAGATACGGTGTATTCACCGATACGGAGTCCCTCAATAAAGATTTCGCCGTTCTCATCGGTCTTAAAGATTTCGTCGTAACCGTTCGCCCCGGTAACACGGAAAGAAAAGCCCTCCACTTTACCGTCCGAAGAAGTTTTGATAATCTTCAAGCTGCCCTTCATTGCTGCGTTTACAAACCCAACGCCCGCCTTGTTTTCAACCGAGTAGGTCATACCGTCTGTTTCGATGAATACTGCATAAATGCCTTCGTCAAGCAAAAAGCCGTCGGGCGCTTTGCTTTCCTTGACGAGATAGTGACCGTAAAGAAGGTCTTTCATCTCATAGATACCAAACTCGCTTTCGGTAAGTGTTCCGACAAGGGTATCGCCGTCATTGAGTTTCCCATCACCGCCTACATCCTTGTAAACTTCAAAGGTCGCTGCGGTCAGTTTATTTTCGGGATAATCTGCGTCCACTTTGGTAAGGGTGATGTTGCCACGAATGTGCTTGTTGACAATTTCAACTCCAACAACCTGTCTGTTCTGCCCGACGGCTACGGGATAAACCGTATCGTTCAACACAAAGCCCGTCGGCTGCTCAATCTCACGGATATACCAAGTGCCAAAGGGGATGTTTTCAAAAGAAAAACTACCGTCCTCTGCGGAAACAGTAGTCATCAAAGCATTTTCTTTTGTAAATTCGCCGTCGCTTGCACGGAAAATACCGATCAGCGCACCGCCGAGAGCATTTCCGTTCTCATCTACCTTTTTGCCGGAAACAGAACCGTAAATCAGGTCATTTTCGATTGTCTTGCCGTTGTTGGCGTCAATCTTAACGGTTGCCGTGTCCTGTCCTGCGTACTCAAAGTTTACGGGATACTTGGTATCCGAGATAATATAGTGTTCATCGGTAGCGAGTTCTTTCACATAGTAGTTGCCGATAGGCAGGTCGGTCTTGATTTTTGCCGTTCCGTCCTCATTCAGCGTGATAATTTCAATCAGTCCGTCTGCGGGAATGGAAGTGCCGCTTGCACTGACGATTTCCTCTGCGGCGAACAGCCCAAAGGAAATGTTCTTCATTTCGCCGTTTGTGCCGATATTAAAGATTTCGTTCTTTTCAAGAACCTTTTCAAGCCCGATTTCAACCCTCTGTCTTTCATTGAAGAAAGACGCTGCCGTTTCGGTTACGGAAATATTCTGTCCGGCATAGACAAGTTCGGCAATGTGAATTTCACCGTTCAGCACCATTCCATACGGCGCTGTAATTTCCCGCACCTCATATTTGCCGAGATAGAGTTCACGGCTCTTAGCAAAGCCGTCCCCGTCTGTAATAACGGTGTCTACCACCGTGCCTTTGGCATAACGGAGTGTTCCGTCAGGTGTATAAACATCTTCTGCGGCACGAATTTCATATACCGCACCTTCAAGTCCTGCCGTTTCATAAACAGGCTGATAGATTACCTCAGTATCCTCAGAGCCGCTGACATTTACGCCGCTGAACACTTCGCCCGTCTTTTCAACGGTGATTGTTCCTTTCTGCGCCGTATTCGGTTTATTTACTTTAATCACCGTAACCCCGCTTTCTTCGGTAGAATGATCCTCGGTTACATCAAAATACACGGGAGTGCCGTCAAGCACATACCCATAAGGAGCCTGAACCTCGACAATAGAATAGCCCTTGCCGTAATCCAATTTTTCAGGGGTGACGAAGCAACCGTTAGCGTCCGTATAAAAGGTATCAATTACGGTAGGCGTCGGATAGGTGTAGGTCATTGTGATAAGATTGCCCGTCGGATCGTAAATCTGAAAGCCTGCGCCTGCATAGGGGATTGTTTTGCCGCTTTCCGCATCCACTTTAACCACCTTGATATAACTCTCAAAGGGTGCGTTGTTGATAAGATAGCGATAGGTCTGACCGTCCTTTGCGATAAAGACATCGAAATCTTTAATAAACTCGCAACCCTCCCAACCTGCGGTCTGATGAACGGTATAGATGCCATAAGGCATTTCTTTGGTCTGTGCAAATCCGTTTTCATCACAGGTGAGATAATCACGCTCAGCAGGCTTTGCATTATCATAAGAGCCTGCGGCTTTCAGGAAAACTTCAAACTCTGCGCCGCTTTCGGGTGTTTCAATCTTTGTTTCGCCATCATCACAATGCTTAATAATAGCGATACTGCCCTTAACAACCCACTCGTTCACATCGTTTGCCGTCTGATTGTGTTCAACGGTGTAACGCTTTGCTTCCGCACCGATAGGATAAACGGTAGGATCAAGCAAATATCCCTTGCTCGGTGCAAGTTCCTTTACTGTCCAATCGTCCCCGCAAACATACTCCTTGCTCACAAACTGACCGTTTTCGTCGGTGTAGTATTCATCAACGAGTTGATTACCCTTGAAAATGCCGTATTTTGCCCCTGCAAGAGAAGCATCGCCCTGTGGGTTTCCGGTTTCGGCGTCGCTCTTGGTTACGGTCACGGTAAACTTTTTGAGCGTGTTCGTAAAATTACGGCTTGTAACCTCATTCCACTTGATCGGTGCGTTCTGCTTTTCGGGAATAACATAACGGACTGCGGTATCCACTTCTTCAACGGTATACGGCTCAGTGCCGGAGATAAGGACACCTTCAAAGGTTGCCACACCGTTTGCATCGGTTATGGCATACTCGTCAACGGCAATGCCTGAAAGCGAAGTACCGTAAAGATGAAAAGCCACGCCCTCAACAAAGTTGTCCTCGGAAGATTTGATAACCTTCAAACCGCCACGCTTTAATACATTGCTGAAAGTGACCGTAGAGGTGAGTCCCGATACAATCGTAACTCTCTGCACACTCTGCGGTTCGTACTTTTCTTCGGCAAGTTCCGTTACCGTATAAACACCCGGCATAAGTTCAACATCTACCGTTCCGTCCTTATTTGTGGTTACGGTTTGATTGACACCGTAGCCTGCGATATTAAATTTAATGCCGTCTACCTTGTTATCCTCAGAGTGCTTCACAATATGACCGACGCCCGTGGTTTCGGTCTTAACTTTCAGATAGAAAACAACGGGATCTTCCGCACCCGACATCATTGTCTGCTTGCCGGGGTAGCCCCAAATGAGGATATTACCGTCGATATTCGGAATGCTTTTCTGTGCCGTAATACTTACGGCGCTTTCAATCATCTTCTTGGAAGTGAAAGTATACTGATTGCCGCTTCTCGATACGGTAATGCCGCTTGCACTAAACTTAATATCCGCCAGCGTATTGTTGGTGTCGGTCAGCGTAAGACTGTAATTGTCTGCCGCCTGATTGTATTTCAGGGTGTAGACTTCTGCCGAGCCGCTTCTGTGAGAAGCAAAGCTCGGTACGGTTGCGTGGCTTTGCATCTGCGAGAGAAGCCAATCGTAGCATTTCTCGGCAGGTCTGCCCTGAATACCCTTGTAGTAGGTGTCGGCAGGAATACCGTAGCTGTTTGCCGCAAGGGTTGAGGGTGAGGTGCGAAGCTGCTGCTGATACTCCCAAAGAATACTCTGCGTGGCAATCGCAAAATCGTCCTCATTTGTCCCGCTGACGGGTGCGGTCTTGCCCGGATGCCAGCCGTAAATAGAGGTAAGCATAAGACCGTACTGCACGGCAGCGGGGAGATTTTGAAAGTATGAGTTATTCTTGCCGCTTTCGCTTGTATATGTCCCCTTGGCGTTATAATCCACGCCGGACTCAATGCACAATACCTGCCGTGCGCCGCTGCTGTCCTTGATCATCAGTTTTGTTCGTGCGCCGCCCGCTTTCTTTGAATGAAGGCTCACATTACCGCCGCTGTCGTAGGTAATGTACTGATATGTGGCGGGAGAGTGGTATTTCTCGCCGTCAGAGCCGATATACTTTGCGCCGTAATAGGCGTTTACCGTTTTGCCTTCCTCTGCCGTAAACGCAAAGGCGGAAAACGGGAGTGCGGCAATGCACATCACGGCACAGAGAATTGCTGCGGCAATGCGCTTTGCATTGGTTTTTACAAAATGTTTCATTTCGGTTTTTACCGTCCTTTCTTGATTTTGGGTATAAAAATGCCCTCTGTCGTTTTAACAGAGGGTGTGTGGGGTCACGGACTCAGTACAGAAAATATATCCGGTAACTGCCGCCGTCAAGTGGTTCAATATATATCGTGAAATATTCGATTGTTGCGCCGCCGTAAGCGGAAAGAATACTCGGCATAGATTGCACATAGTCCGTGAGCTTCCGTTTGAGGTTTTCCCCCTGAAACGACTTTGAAGCCGTTACGGGAGTAGCCCAAGACGAATTGCTCGGCGTGATTTCCGTTCCGTCATCGCTTGTGATATGAGTAAGTCCCATAGACTCTCCGATAGCAATTAAATCGCTGCGGATCGCTTCAATGTCAAACGCATAGTCATAAGCGGTTTTCGGCTTTACGGGTTCAGTCGGCATTTCCGTCTTTGCGGGCGGTTCGGGAGTTTCAGGTGCTTTCGGTGCGTCCGTTTTCTCCTGCGGTTTGTTTTCGCTTTTCTGCGGTTGCTTGACTTCCGTTTTCGTGGGTTCAGCCTTTTTTTCGGTTGATATTGTGCTTTCCGGTTCAGGTTCTTTGATTGCAGAGGGAGAAGTCTGCGGTATCTCCGAAGTCGTTTCAGTCACATCCTGACCTTCCGTGTTTTCGGGTTCTGTCGGTTCACTTGCCGAAGAAAAGACCTCGTTTTGCACGGTGCTGCTCGGCAAATCTTTCTGCTCCGAACCGCAGCCGCAAAGCAAAGTAGCAACAACCATCGTCAAACAAAAGCATAAGCCTATCCGTTTCATATCATCAACTCCTTTGCCGTTATTGTAGAAAACGGGCTGTGGAAAAGCAACGGTGCGATTTCGAGCAATCTTTCATTTTACCTACAAGCGCCGCTTTTCGTGAAGTGTGCGTTGTCTATAAGATAGATTTACTTATGTGAGATAGTTTTAGTTTAGGAGATAGTATTCTTTTTCTTCGGGTAGTCAGGTAGTTTTACGGGGGTTAGAGTGTGAGGAAGGGGGAAACGAAAAACATACTCCCGTTATCTGCTGTCACGCTCCGCCCGTTTTCGCAAAAAACTCGCATAGTGTTCCAGCGCCTTGCAGACATATTCCTCCGTTTTATTCAGCGGAATACTTTTCGGAATAAACTTGCGAACCCTGTCGCCGCTGAGAACGATCCGTTCCTGCTGATTTGGCTTTTGCTCGGACATAATGGCTTGTATGGCTTCGGGCGTGAGCTTACCTTCCTCAAACATTTTTCGCATACGAATGGTTTGAGCGTGTGACGGGGTGCAATCGTTTAGGTCAATTTCTTCCACCAAGTCACGCTGGCAATCCTCATTAAGATACGAAAGCTCTACCGCAGGGCGGAGCTTCATTCTGCCATCGTCTACGATTTCAAGCAGTTCAGGAACAAGGTTTGTAAGGCGGATAAAACGGCGAATTTGCTCTCGGCTTTCTCCGACCTCGTTTCCTAAAATCTCGTTTGTTCGTTGGTTTTCAAAATCTGACACCACTGGTGTCGGATTTTCTTTGCGAGGTCTGCCTGCCTTTCGTTTCATCGCATCCAAGCGCATTTTGTACGCAAAGGCTTTCTCGCTCGGCAGTATAACCGACCGTTGCAGATTGCTTTCTACCATTAAAATCGTGGCTTCGTCACGGTCGAGTTCTACGACCTCACACCGCAGCATATCTAAACCTGCAAGTTCGCTTGCCCGTTTTCGCCTGTGTCCCGAAATAAGTTCATATCTGCCGTCCTCTTTTTGGCGAACCGTTGCAGGGGTGATAACCCCTCGTTCCTTAATGCTTTCCGCAAGCTGCATCATATCCTCGTCATCTCGCACCTTGTACGGATGGTCGGGGAAATCGTCGATCAGGTCAATGGGAATATCTCGGATTTTGGCAAGTTTCGCTTCGTCCCGTATCTCCTGTGTGGAAAACAGGTCATCGAGCGTCGGCAGCGTGAAGTCGCTCTTTCTTCCTGCCATCAGCAGACACCTCCTTTGCAAACTCGGCATAAGCCTTCGCCGCAGGGCTGTTCGGTTCATACTTATAAATGCTGACGCCCTTTGAAGCAACCTCTGCGGCTTTTACCGCCATCGGAATGGACGAGCGATATATTTTGATAACGCTGCCGTAATTCTGACGGAGTGCGTCTGCCGTGCTTTTGGCAAGGTTTGTCCGATTGTCTACGATATTTAATAGGATGCCGTCGATTTTCAGGTTCGGATTGATATGCTGTTTGACCTTGCCGATTGTCTGCATAAGCTGCGTCATACCCTTTGCCGGAAGATACTGTGCCTGCACAGGAATGATTACGCTGTCTGCTGCCGCTAATGCGTTCAGAGTTACCATTCCGAGCGAGGGCATACAATCAATCAGTACATAATCGTAATTGTCTTTTATCTTGCTCAAATAGTTTCTCATAACCGTTTCACGGCTCATTGTCGTTACAAGCATCATTTCCATAGCGGACAATTCAAGGTTTGCGGGAAGCAGGTCTACATTTTCCTCGTGGTGCAGAATACCGCTTTGCGGGTCTGTGTTTTCCTCACGCATTATCTCGGATAATTTGTCGGTAATGGTGGTTGTAAGACCGTCATTATCTCTCCATCCAAGACAGGTCGTGAGGTCGCCCTGCGGGTCGGCATCCACAAGAAGCACTTTCTTGCCGAGCCGTGCAAGCCCTATCCCTAAATTGACCGTCGTGGTCGTTTTGCCTGTGCCACCTTTCTGATTGCAGACAGCAATGGTTTTACAGTTTGGCATTTTGGCTTTTCCTCCTTCTTTGTAGATTCCATAACTGTTTTTGAAAACAGCTATGTATATGTCCGCAGTATTTGTCCTCAACGCCCCCTGCGGCGGCTTTCGCCTTACGGGAAACACTTGGGTCACGGTGTGCTGCACCGTGTTCATAGGAATCTCACCTCTGCCGGGTACTCCGCCAGCTCCGTAGAGAAGTATCATTATCATTCTGACTGTCATCGCCGTTCCGGTGGCAAACCGGATTTCAGATCAGGGGTTCTCGCTCGTACTCCGAAAAGGAGAAGTCACGGCGTACCCATCTTCGGGCTATCATCAGAAATAATGTCCCAAGTGTCTGTATATTCAGTTTTCAAGGTTCACGAAGAAGCTCCTGAACGGAGTCAGGAATTAACCCCTTCACATACTCTGAATAAGGGGCGGCTTTTGGCAGGGTGTTTTTCAAAAAAAGTTGAAAAAATTTTTTCGTGACCCTCTGAAAACAAAAAAGCCGCCTTTCCGAAAGCGGAAAAGCGGCGCAGGATTTAAGGATATATATAATATGAAAAGGGCTGCTCACCCCCAAGCGGGGAATAAGCAGCCCAAGCTATGTTTAGATGTATACAACTTTGAGTTTCTTCTTTTTTGCACGGATTACCTTTACCAACACCTCATCAACGGCATCGGTATATTTTCCTTGCTGCATACGGAGGTTTTTGAAATCAATTAGGGACTCTATAATCTCTGACCGTTCCTGATTGGTTAGGTAGATATGATATTTCTGTTCTTTCATCTCGACACCTCCTGATACTTTCATTATACTTATACAGGTGCAGAAATTCAAAGATGCGATTATATTTATGTATAGATAACAATAAGGCTCCGACCTTTTGAGTCAGAGCCTTATTGTTCGCCTTTGCAAATGCCATTTTTAGTGTTTTGAAATTATCGCCTTACTGGGCTGTGGCATTGTCACAGCATCTCTTTTAACACATTGCGGCAATGCCGCATTTTCTTTTATGCTACGCTGAACGAATTGCCGTCGCTCTCATTACCGTCGTCAATTTCGGTAAACGAGTCGATAGGCTCATTTCGTTCCTCGGTATTTATTGCGCGCTGCTCAAGCATTTCTTTAATGCCTGCACGTGCTTCAATCGCATATCTTTTTATTTCCGCAAGCTTTTCGCCGGTAAAATCTCCTAACAGCTTAAACACCGCAACCGCGTAATTATTCGGACCGTTTGTTTCTTTTCTGAGTTCAATATGAATAAGTGAACCCCATATCGGTCGGTTTCGCATTAAAAATGCCGATTGTACGAAGTTTGAGTATGCTTTAAGACTTGTAGGCGACAGCAGCAGGTTTATAGGCATTGGTTTTCCGCTTTCGAGAATATACAGACTGCGCATATTCTTACAAGCCTTGCCTTTACCGCCGTTCGGGTCCGATTCGTACTGATTGTACGGACAATCCACACAAGCGCCTCCGGGGGTGCCGTAGCCTGTTTTGCCGTCGGGCGAGCTGCACACGGGTGAAGTGTTCATATCATACTCCGAGCCTTCCTCCCAATATGCGTTGGTATTATGGTTGTATATTAAAATACCCTCGATTGCGGGGACATAATCCGGTTTATCCGGACTTGCTCCCGGAATTTCAAACAGCGTTGACCCGCCGCCCGGAATTTTAATTCTGGGAAAGGTCATCATAATACCCTCGAAATCGTTAAGATCGTCAATCTGCTGTTCTACATTTTCTCCGCTCACTGACGGAAGTACGAAATTATCCAGTGTAGTTAAAGCGTTTTCATTTGTCATTTATTATTCCTCCGTTTTTAAGGCAGCGGTTACGCCGCCATAGAATTTATTCTGCTCCATAGTTTTTTAGGCATTGTAAGAATTTTATAACCTATGCTTTCAAGATCCGTTGCACGGTCATAGCTGTCTACACCCTGACTGAACCGCGTTACTGCGTTTGCAAGTCCGTAAAGCGATAAATCCCTACCCTCTATAAGATGCTGCAAAACTCCCTTTTCCTCATTTTCGGTAATGCCGAAGGTACGGCCGGTAAGCCTTACAAACTCAGGCACATCGGCGGTATTCATCGGCGTAGCCTTTGCGATACGCATATCCTCAACCGCCATTCTGAATCTTGTCTCGTCAACAGCCGCGCGCACCGTATCCTTTATTTTTAATAAAAAGGCTTTATCGTCGGTTTCTACCGTTTCCTTTGAATAATAGAAAATTTCATTATCCGAAATTGTAGGGCCGAGGTGCGTTTTGCGGTTTACAGCGTCGTTTATAACCATACCGTTCTCGCAGACGAGCCTGTATACAAGCGGCTGAATATTAACCGCTCCAAGCCCTACCTCGCTGTTGCTTATGATTATTCCCGCCTGAACCGTATCGCCCGGACAAACATCGTCAAACAATCGTGGGTTTAACGCCTTTATATACATCTTACCGGGCGTCAGGTTACAGCTTACAATCTGCACATCGGGTATTTCGGAAATAATCGGCAATGTCGCCTGTGCAATATCGTAGTTATCTATGCGCTTATATCGGTCGCTCAAAAAGGCGCGTGCCTCGCCGTCAAGTGTGCGCAGCATTCGTCTGTCCTTAGAGCCTGCAAGCCATTCGTTTACATTTACGCTTAAAAGCTCCGGCTTTTCTTCCAGCATAAGATTATAATAATTCTGCGGTATGGATAAATAGCTCGCTAATTGCCTGTGAGCATAAACGCCTATTCCGAGCGGAAGTATGCGGTCATTGCCCTCTCCGTCAAATATTCGGATAAGCGGGTTGCCGTTTTCCGCGTCCATATACAGCTTTGAAGACTCTACAATATAGTCCTCCATAACCTTTTTCTGTCTGAAAATTTCGGCGGCTAATTCGTTAAGTGTTATTCCCTTTTTCATAGAATCACCTACCAGCTTACCGCCAAACCGTTATCTACGCTCTTTGCCGCTATTCCCGCGCCTGCGAGTACCTTTATAAGCCTCGGATAATACACTCTTTCGGGGAAGTCGGTAAGGTGAGATACCTCTACGGTTTTATCTCCCTGCTCTATAATGCAGCTTCCGTCGTCCCTTACAGTCAGGGTGTTATGCCCTCTTGAGCTTAAATCCGCTATAAGGTTTTTAAGTATAACTCGACCGCTCTTTTCAAACCATATTTGCGGATCTGTTTCGTTTTTCGGTTTCTCCGCCGTTTCATCTCTGCATTCGGTTTGCGCTGCCCCCTTAAAGCTGACGGCTTTAAGAAAGGTACATTCTATATTTGCAGAATTATCAAACGAAATATCCGCAAAGTTATAGTCATCAACATTAAAAAGCCTTATTCTGCCTGTCTCACCCTCGGTTATAACCTTTTCGGGCGCGGCAGTTTCCCACTTCCATACAGCTTCCGGGTAAATACTTTTTATATATCCCGTTATCCTGTGGTTTGCATTGCATAAAAGCAGGTAATAAAGCCTTTGCAGCTCTGCGCCGTTACTTCCGCTGTGATATTGCGGTTTTTTTCGAATTTTCCTTAAATTCCTGCGGTACTTATACCGTTTTATTACCGGCATTAAAAACACCGCAAAGGAATATGCTATCCAAAGTGCAAAAACACCTATAAGGAAAATGCGCTGCGTATTGCCTCTTAAAAAGCATATACCCGCTAAAACCGCCGCTGTGAGCACCGAAACCGATCCCCACAGCCTTTGTAATCTTCTCATAAATTTTCCCTCTTTCTTTTCCGTAAAACAAAAAAAGAGGAACCGCTGCGTTTTTCTTTTAACACATACGGTTCCTCTGACTATTCGGGATATTCCCGACATTATTTTGTTTTAACTTTGTCCGTTATCTGTATGATAACAAAATTTCTTTTCATTTTCTCCTTTCTGCCCGAAGGCTTTAATATCTATATAAAAAGCGCCAACTGAAAATTCCGCACTTAAAAAAGCGGAAATTAAAGTCGGCACTTGATTACAAACTCAACATATATGTGCGATGTAACATAATGCGTTACGGTTGCCGCATACGGCTTGCACAAAAATCAATTACAAACAGATTATATCACTATATATTGTATTTGTCAATAGTTATAATCAACATATAGCATATTATTCGTTTTTCACTTCCTCATAACCCAAAAAGCAATCTGCCGATTGCAGCAGCTCTGTAATGTCCTTGCCGAAGCAGATTTTCTGCGTTGCCTTAAAATAAAATCTGTACTCTTTCCCGACAGATATTTTTGAGCGCCTGTCTAATATAAAATACCGTTCATCTCCGTACTCGGTCGCAATTTTTATTTTCTTTTGCTTACGGATGAGAACGGAGGATATTTCGGTACATCTGCCCTCAACAATTTCGCATTTATTCCTGGCTACGGTTTTGTATAGAGATGCCGCCCGTATAAAATTAAATGTGCAAAGCAAAAGACTTAGTATAAGCATTATTATATCCTTAAAGACGACGGCAGCAACGCTGCCTGCAAGCAGTATAAACACCGCGATAAATATAACAGTTATCAGCTTTTCCTTTAAAGGTATGGGAAAATTTTTAAAAGCCGCCATATCGTCACATCCTTTCAAATAATATCTGCCGCCGCAAATACAAATTGGAAACCGCGGTTAAAACCGTGCGGACGGATGAAAGCCCGCGAACGCTCTCGGCTATATTTTCGCTTGTTGTGAATTTATCATCATACAAAAACTCCATAACATCGTCCTCGTTTAAAATGAAATCAATGTTTTTATCAATACATTTCACTATCTCGGCGGTAGACATAGGTGCTGAAAAGGCAAGCTGCATTATCCGCCTTTCGTTTTTATTCTTTTTATCCCGTTCAAACAGCACTTTCGCTTTTTCATACGGCAATTTGAAAATAAATACCATTCTTAAAAACGAAATTATGCGAATAAACGGGCTTTGGTAAAGCGGAATAATGTAGAGTCCGGATATGAGATCATATAAGGCTTCTTCGCCGTTTTCACCGCGCCCGCTTGCCACAAGCCCGCGTACAATAAGCCTGTTCAATGTATCGGTATAGCTGCGGCTGAACACAACGCCGGACTTTTTCTCCTGTTCGGAATAATATGTATGTAATTGTTTGTCGTCGGTAATTCTCCAATTAAGCGCCGACCATATCATCATTTCCTGAACATCCAGTCTGCACTCCTTACCCGACAGAATAACGGTGGGATAAACATTGTTTTTCCCTTGATTTTTAAGTTTAAAAATTCCTACGGCAGTATAAAGCGTTTTCATTTTATGACACCTTTCTTTCGTTAAAATCATCCATATATGAATTAAATACGGAATTTTGTTTTAATTTCTTCAATGCGCGTGAGATCCATGCGCCCACAAGATTTGTTTTTACCCCGTAAAGTCGTGCTATTTCACCGCCAGACAAGCCCTTGACCTTGAGCGACAGCGCCTCAATTCCGAGCCTTACCGTGCCCGAATATTGCGTTTTAATATTGTCTAAAAAATCGATTATATTTGTTTCCACCATTCTTTCGTATGGCGTGCTGTTTTGCAGTGAAAAGCTTTCCGGCTGTCTTTTAAGGCTCTCTATATATTCGGCGCGGTTTTTTCTGTTGTTTTCAACCTTTTTGCAGTATGAAATCAAGCCGTTAAGAATAACTATGTAGGCAAAAGACCAGAAACTGCTGCCGCGGCTTTCATCATACATAAGCGCCGCATTGCACAGCAGCAGACACCCCTCTTGGTAGAGGTCGTCATATTCCATACCGAATATGTTTTTATCTATAATTATTCTTGAACAAATAACCGTTTTAATTACTGAGATATTTTCCTCTACCAAGGCTATTTGTTTCTCACTCATCGGTATTATCCTTTTCATAAAACCTCCCCTTATGTAACGGTGCGCATATTCCTGTATGCGCGGTTACACTCATAAATTATCCGGTTGCAGTAATACTCATCAAGCTCACCTAGGTGCATTGCATTTGCCGGCATATCTAATTTTGCCTGCAGCCAGATATATACCTGCTCCTTTGTCATATACCCGTTTTTCCATATTTTATCGAGCGCTTTATGGGCTGCGATTCTTTTGTTTCTTAGCGTTTTGTCTGCCGGAGTTCCCATAGGCAAGCCGCTTTTTGTATGCGCCGCGACATAGGAATCACAAGCGGGATATCTATCGCAGACATAGAGGAATGTATCGGGTTTTGCGTCTTTGCCGTAAACATAGCTTGCCGCCCGCTTTGTAACGAGAGAACCGCAATACGGACAATGAATTTTTATTCTTTTTATTTTAATCACCGCCTTTAATATAATTTAGAATTCGTTCAGTAAATAATATCTGCTCTGTTAGCTGCCGCCTGACATATGCTGCACTCTGACTTATCCGAAACATTCCATAAAAGCCATCTGTCGTATACCGTTTCAAATGTTTCCCGGCTGATTACGGCGGCACACTCGGTTTTATCTATAACCTCGTCAGCCTTTTCTTCAAAGAGGCTGACAGGGTAAAGCATCGGCACGCCCTCGGTATCTGCCGTCATAAGCCAGCCTGCACATTCTTTACTGCATTTGTTTTTACATTCTATAAATATAGCGTTGCGCCAACTGCCTCTTGACAGACTTAAAAAGAGATAAAAAGCGTTTTGCTGTGTTTTCATTTTGACCCCTCTATTTTCATTAGACTACATTTTTCTTTAAATCCAATATGTAGTAGTTAAAGTGATTTTTTAAAGGCAAAAACCACAATTTTAAAATTACGATCTTTCCTTACTTTCATAACAACAAAAAACGGCAGACACATCGCTGTGCCCGCCGCCGTAAAATTATTCTTTACCGGATTTTTTCCTTAAAAAAATTAACGAAACTGCCGATACAAAAAGCGTCGAAAGCCCGATTATAATAAATACAAGCGGATTGGAAATATCCCCCGTTTTAGGTGAAGATGGCACCTCCGGTACCGGTATAGGCTCGTTTACAAAACCCACGCCTTTTTCATTTTCCACGGTAACGGTCTCACCGTCTTTCTTTATTTGGAAATAAAAATACCTGCCGTCCTTTTTATATCCGTCCGGCGCTTTGTTTTCATAGAGAAAATATCCGCCGAATTTAAGCTTTGAGAGACTGTATATTCCGTTTTCGGTTTCTTCAAGTCTGCCGATATAACTATCCGTTTCCGGGTCAAATACGCCGTTGTTATCCGTATCGGAATAAATATAAAATTCTGCACCGCGCAGCTTTCGGGATATATCCGCCTTGCTTAGCTTTATAACCCTTACCGTTCCCGTGACGGTCTTATTCTGAATACCGAACGACAGTACCTCGCCGTCCTCGGTTATATTCACCTCATACAGCTTGTCCGACAGTACATAACGGTCGGGGCAGGACAGCTCTTTAATTATCCATTTACCGTAGGGAATGCCCGTAAAGCTGAATGCGCCGTTTTCGTCCGATTCCGTAACTGCCAGCGCTGTACTTTCGGTAAATACCGTTTCATCGGGCTTAAATAAACCGAACACAGCTTTTCCTATCGGGTTTAAGTCTTCGTCCGTCTTAATGCCGTCTGTTCTGCCGCGAATAATACGGTTTTCAATAACCTTGCCGCCGTTTATAATCAACTGCACCGAAGATATATCCTGTCCGCTGTATGTAAATTCCACGGGATATTTTTCATCGGATAAGATGTAATGACCGTCCGTTGCCGTTTCTTTAACATATAGCTTTGCGCCCACGGGTATGTCGGCCGTGAATATTCCGTTACCGTTTTCATCTACCGAAATTACCTCAAGCAGTCCGTCCGCGGGTATTTCGCTGCCGTCTGCCGCAGTAAGCCTTTCGGCAGCAAAAAGCCCGAATTTAATGTTTGTATATTCGCTTGTATTGCCAAGGTTAAATATTTCGTCCTTTTCAAGGAATTTCCTAAGACAGATAACCGCCTTTTGTCTTTTATTATTTACGGAAACCGCCGTGCTTGTTATCTTTACCTCCTGTCCGGCATATTTAAGCTCGGCATATACAGGCTCGTTTGTTAATACATAGCCGTTCGGCGCTTTGGTTTCCCGAATTTCGTATTTGCCCAAAAACAGCGGCTTTGTTGTGGCTTTTCCGCCCTCTCCCGTAATAATACTGTCCGCTTTTTCTCCCTTTGCGCAGCGCAAAGTGCCGTCCGGCGTACAAATATCCTCTGCTGCAAAAAACGAAAATTCCGCGTTTTTAAGCCCCGCAGTCTCATACTTCGGTATATACAGCCCGTCCTTTTCGTGTACGGATGAAAATATTTCGCCCTCTTTTGTAACTGTCAGAGTTCCCATTTGCGGATAGTTAAGCTTTTCAACCGTTACGGTATCCTGCGTTCCGTCCACCGTAAACTTAACCGGCTCAGAATCCAGTATATAACCCTCCGCCGTGCATTGCTCGATAATCGCATAATCCCCATAGCTTAATTTTTCGGACAGGCGCAATCTGCCGTTTGAGTCTGTGTAAAACACATCAATATCCATAGGCGTGGGATAATTTACATGCTGTACCAAAAACTTACCCGTCGCAAGATTTTTAACCTTGAACCCAACCCCGGCAGCGGGAATTACCTTGCCGGTCGCAGCGTCCTTTTTTACTATATCAATAAAGGCTTTAAAGGCGGCGTTGTTTATAATATAGCGGTAAGCCTCGCCGTCCGCGTTTATGAATACATCAAACGGCTTTATAAGCTCCGCACCTGCCGAGCCGGACACCTGTTTTACTGTATAAACTCCGTAGGGCAGCGGTTTTGTTTCGGCAAACCCGTATTTATCTGTTTTTATCTTGTCCCGCTCCGCTTCCTTTGAAGAAGCATACAAACCTGCCGATTTTAAAAATACCTCAAATTCCGCGCCCGCCTCGGGGGTTTCTATTTTGGTAGATCCGTCGTCGCTATGCTTTATAATGTTTATTCTGCCTTTAATAACCTGCTCGAAAACATTTATATATTCGGTGTTTCTGATAACGGTGTATTTTCCCGGTCGGCAATCTATCTTATACACCGTATCGTCAAGCAAATACCCGGTGGACGGGTGTATTTCCCGTATAGTCCAGTCGTCCGCACAAACATAATAATCCGTAACAAAGCGTCCGTTTTCATCGGTTGTATATGTGGCTGTCAATTGTCCGCCCTTATATAAGCCGTACACCGCGCCCTTTAAGCTCGCGTTTCCCTGCGATGCGCCCTCTTTATTCAATTCGCCGTCGAATTTGCAAACATCAGCCTGCCATTTTTTAAGCGAGTTATTAACCGAAATATCGGTCACCTTATTCCACTCTATTAAAGCGTTTTGTGATTCGGGTACAACATATCTTGCGGGAGTATTTATTTCTTCAAGAATATATCCGGACCCTATAAGCACACTTTCAAAAACCGCCTCGCCGTCATTGTTCGTTACGGCATATTCGTTGACGGGTAAGCCGGAGTACGAGGTGCCTGTAAGTCTGAATGTGAAATTTTCCTTAAATCCGTCCTCGGCTGTTTTTGTTACCTTTAAACTGCCCTTTTTCAGAACATTGCTGAAGGTCACAACTGCGGTTTCACCCGTCACTATGGTCACCGCCTTGCTTTCCTGCGGTATGTATTTATCCTCTGTATCCTCGGTTACGGTATATCTGCCGGGTTTTAGAGACGAAAATATTATCTCACCGTTTTCGTTTGTCTTCGCGGTTTCATCGGTGCCGTTTCCGGTTATTCTGAAACTCACACCTGCAATCACGCCGTCCTCTGACGCCTTTATTATCCTGCAAGCGCCCGGAACAATTTCGTTTACAGCATTTATCGTAAACTTTGTACTACCGCTGTTTAATATGACAGTCCAGTTGTCTTTATCATATTTTCTGTAATTCTGAGGAAATTTTGTTTCCACTACCGTGTATGTACCGAGCGTAATTTCGGCAGACCTTGCGTACCCGTTTACGGTAGGACCTATTTTAGTAACATATGCGCCGCTGCTGTTATATACCGAAAACTCCGCGCCGTCAAGCAGATTACCGTCCGTATCCTTTTTGTATACTTCAATATATCCCTTTTCAAGCAGCTTCGGCGTTTCTCCGTAAAAACAGATTATTTCCTGCTCCTTAGAGGTACTGCCTGATGTAAGCTGAACAAATCCGTACAAATTCTGTGTGTTTCCGATGTACTGCGGGTCGGATATATATTTGCGTATATTTGCGAGTATATTTTTATATGCCGTTTCAGCGGGTGTACCGGCTATTTTAGCCCTGTAACGCCTGTCCGCAATTTGTTCGTCGGGCGCTGTTCTTAATCCCTGCTGATACTCCCAGATAATAAACTGCGTTGCGGTATATGCGTCGTCTGCCGACGGAACGCCGAGCGCCGAATATGACTGCGCGGGATAGCCGAAAGCCGCGGCAAGCGCTATGCCCTCCCTTGCTTTTTCGGTAAGTTTTTTCCAGTACACGCTGTTAGCGAGGGTTTGCGCCTTATACAATGTTCTTGTAAATCTCGCGCCCTTTTCAATACAGTAAACCGGATTTTGGTCGTAGGCTTTGAGTTTCAGAAAATCCATTGTATCTCCGGTGTCAGATAAATAGTTTTTGCCGGTAGCGCTGTTTATAGCGTCAATATGTGTGTTTATATACAGACTGTCGCCTTCAATCGGTCCTGCCGCAGATATCGGTAACGCCACCGCGCAGACAAGTATTAAGGCTAATACCAATGAAATTATGCTTTTAATCTTTCTCATTTTTTTGCTCCTCACAATTTTGTATTTGAGTTTTCAGTTTGTTTTTACCCGTAATTTTCCGCCGAGGAATTTATGCTGCAATACCATTTGCCGTTTAATATTACAATTCCGACTCCCTCATAGTAATTGTCTTCGCTCATTAAAGAGTTCCAATGCCCCGGGCTGCTTTTAAATGCCTCAACAATGCTTTTTGCAAGCGCGTTTGGGTTGGGTGCAAAAACCGAACCCGTACCGCAGTTTTCTCCGCCGCCGTAGGAATACCGCTCAATTATTTTCCCGGTTTCTATAACCTTATCGCTTGCAAAGTCATAGCGTGTTTCTTTTTCGGTTATCAGCTTACCGTATTTCAAGGCGGTTGCGGCATAGTCCGCGCCGTCAACCGTGTTGCCGTTTTCGTCCGTCCAGGAATGTGAAAACTGAGCGGTCAGCTGATCCGCACGGAATTTTGCAACAACAGCCAGCCCTGTAAGTTCTGCTCTTTCGTGAATACTGAGTTTAACTCTTTCGGCGTTCAAAAGCTTTAATACAAGGCTTGAGGTTTCGGCGGTTATATCCTTGTTTTCAGTCTTTTCGGGTTCTGAAATATTCGGCTCGGAGCTTATATCGCTTACCTTACTGTTTTCCGAAGCCGTTGACGGGGAACTATCCGGCTTAGGCGTTTCCGATGAGGTGTTTTTATAATTGCTTACAGAGCTTACGCTTTCAGCGCTTTGCTCAATCTGTAAAACACTTTCAGAGCCGACAGCCGCGGTATTTTCGCTGTTTTCCGTAAAGGCAATTTCCGATTTACATTCGGAGCTTACCTCTGCCGTATTATTGCGGCAGGCGGCGCACAAAAGCAAAGTGATTAAAGCTAAAGCAAAATATATTTTTCTGAACATTTTTATACCTCCCAAATTTCTTTAACTTTAATACGCATTGACACCGTATTATTTCAACAACTATAAATTTTGCTTTATTATACGGGTAATAATTCCGAGCGCAACACCCCTTTCTTCTTCGATTGCGGTAACAACAAAGGAAACATCGTCCTTTTTGCCCGGCATACGCCTGTCAAGGCAGGAGTGGGCTATGGCGTTTACGCCGTTATTAAGCCTTATATACACCACGCCTTTATGAGTATCCGTAACCCTGCCGGCGTATTTGCCCTGTATTCTGCACGAGCTTAAATTATCCGTTCTGTTATCCGTAACGCTCCGTGCGTCCGCCCGAACATAAATATCCTTAATGCTTTCCCGCTCAACCTCTTTTATTCTGACGAGTATTTTATCTCCTATGGAGAAACGCTCGCCCGCGTCGCCTAACCAGTCCCACGAAAGGTCTTTAACGGGCATTGCGCAGTCCACCCCGAATATTTCAACCCTTATTGCTTTTTCGGCAACGGCGGTGACCCGCGCCTGCACTATGCGGTCCTCGTAAATGCGGAACATTCCGTTTTCGTCCGTTTCCATATAAAAGGTCTGGCGCTTTTTATACATTGCCTCTTTCCGCGAGGCTACAACGCTCCGCGCTTTTGAATCTATGCCCCTTACCACGAAATCTATCTCAGCGCCGAGCATTGAGTTCATCAGCTTGTTGTACCGCATAACCGCCTCTTTGTATTCGTCGCCGTGCAGATTTGTGGGAAAATCGAAAAACATTTCCTTGAGCGGAATTACAATTCTGAAACCGTTATAATCCGCTATCGCGTAGTGATGTCCCGCGTCGTTGCACTCAACGCCGCTTAAAGTACCGGTCATTATCCGATGCGTTATGTACGCATTTTGTATTTCGTGCCAGATAATATCCGCTCTTGTCTGCTCGGTATATACTTCCGTCTTGGCTTCAACTGTAAGTATTCTGCTTTTTGGCTTTACGGGTTCTGCCGCGGCTTCTTCATCGGCAGGTTTTTCCGTTTGAGGTTCGACCGTCTCATTAACGGGCTGCTCCTCGGTTTCGGTAATTTCCGTCTTCTTTTTGCGGGTTCGCTTGGGCTTTTCGGTTTGTTTTTCGGCAGCAGGCGGGGCGGTATTCTGTTCTTTGGTTTCATTTTGCGCCTCCATGATGCTGTCGGTTATTTCTTCGGTTTTCTTTTTTGTCGGCATAATTTTTTCCTCCTGTTATTTTGTCATTATTATGTCTTTGTCTATTGGTATCGTCTTATTGGGAACGGGCGTCTTTTTTCTGCCGTTCTTCTTTCTTTGCGTGGGTATTTCTCCGCCGTAGGTTTTAGGCGGCAGCGCAGACCAATCAGGGGTATGCGCCGACGCTTTGCAGGGAACAAGGTTTTTATACTCCGGGTGCTTGGTGTAATCGAATTTATCCGCCTTTAAGAGCTTTTTGCCGCGGATTATAATAAGCTCCTTTTCGGTCGGAAGTCTTAAAACCTCATCCATTGTGAGCAGCTTTCTTCTGCCTACGCCGTCTGTTTCCCTGTATTGCGGGGTGTAATTTGAAATTCTCATACTGTTAAGCTGTTTCGCCCTGCTTTGCACATTAACGCTCACTTCACCCGAACGGTCGCTTATATATTTCGCCGTAAGCTCGTCAACGCAGCCTAAAAAGAGTTGAATATCGCTGTTGCCGAGTATTTCCTGCCACTGATTTTGCGGATAGCGGTTTTGAAGTCCCGCAAGATTCTGAAACACACAGCTCATACTAATATTCCGTGACCGTATAACGCTTATCTTCCGGCTTAAATCCGGAATAACTCCGCAGGCGGTAAGCTCCTCGCCGAGAATATGCACCGGTGTAGGGAGGCTGCCGCCCTCGCAGTTTTTATCTGCGTACCGCACAAGCTTAATAAAGCAAAAGGACAGAAAAAGCGAAGAAAGGAAATCAAAGGCGCTGTCCTGATCGCTTGTTATGCAGTAATAGGCGCAGGGCTGTTTTCCCGGCAGCTCAAGGTCAATTTCGTCAAACGCCGTCATATTACATATTTTCTTCATCTGAAAAACCTGCAGCCGCGAGCCGAGACCTATAATAACGCCCGTGCGAACGGTGTCGGACGCTTGGCGGTAAATTGAATAGGGCGCCTTTGCGGGGTGCGACGGCGGCAGCATATCGAAAAGGCTGTTAAGCTCCTTATCCGAGCTTAATGTCAGCAGCTTATATACTTCGCCCATATTTTTGCGCTCTGCCGGGTAGCCCTGCTCAACATAAAGCACCAACGCTTTCAGTAAATTCATTTCGCTTGAATCCCAAAAGTGATCGCCGCGTTCAGAACCCGTGTTTTTAATTATTACATCACAGAAAAGCTGCGCCATAAGCTCGTCGCCCTGTATTTCTTCAAGGCAGTTCCACGAATCCGAATTTTCGGGGCTTACAAGATTAAATACTCTGACGGTGTAATTTTTTCTTCGCAGATATTCGCTTGTTTTTTCATAAAGCTCGGATTTCGGGTCGCAGATTATAAGTGATTCTCCGCCCTGTACCGCCTGCAATATCCTGTTTATGCAAAACGCCCTTGTTTTCATAGAGCCGGACGCTCCGTAAACCGCAATGTTTTTGTTGAGTCTGCCGTTTTGCGGTACGCATATGTATTTACCGTCATACAGACCCAAAACAGTGCCGCTGCAGTTTTTTAAATCATGGGTCAAATTAAACACCGTTTTCATTTCCTTTTCGCTCATAAAGCCGGATGTGCCGTAGGTGCCTTTATTTGAATAAACAAAGTTTCTTTCCTTATCCGGCACGCCGCCGTCGCTCCTGCCCATTCTGAAAAGGCAGAACACAAGCAGCAAAACGGCTGTAATGCAAATTCCGCAACCAATTATTCCGTAGGGAAATGAAAAAGCCGCTTTAAAGCAGGCAATGGCGTTTAAAGTCGGCTTTACAGGTGATGAGCTGCCGGGCGTTCCTCCGGCGCTCGTCCATATTTTGTAATTCTTAATAAACTGCGCCGCATATCCGCCGCCGTACAATATAGCAAATGATATTAACGGAACGGCAAGGCACAGGCATATTTTTCTTTTATTCTTCAAAAAAGCTCATCTCCCATTTATTAAAATCAATGGTTTTAAATGTTATGTATTCACAGCAGTATTTTTCAAGCGCGGGTCTTTGAAAATCAAAGCAGATAATAACGCCTCTTTTCTCTCTTAACGACAGCGCCGTATCAAATCTCTTTATACGCGGTAAATCGCAGTAAAAGCCGAACAGTACGGGTGTGCCGTCCTGCTCGGACGCGTCGTTTTCTATTATTTGTCCGCTGTCCCTTTCTTTAAGGTCGGACATTAAAATTGCCCGAAGCCTGTTATCTAAAGCCGAATCGCAAAGCACCGAAAGTATTATTTCGCCTTTATAATCGTTTGTGAGATAATAAAAGCTGTCGTAATTTCCGTCCAATAAAAAATGCTGCTTGCCGCCTGTTTCCGCAAGTATATCCGCGCACAGCTCCATACTGTCGGCTAAGATAAGCCCCTTAATATCTTCTCCCGAATAGCAGGGCAGCCGTTCTCTGCACAGCACGGTTTTCATAAGCGCCTTTGTACGCATTTCGGATCTGTAATCCCATTTCATTAAAGCGTTTCCTATGTTATACACAACGAGTATATCCCGCGGCGTTACAAGCACGCCCACCGAGCGCGCGCCCTTTATCTTTACAAACACCGTTCCTATCTCCTTTATCTCGCGGGAATTATAAAAAGCGGGTGCAATAGGTACCGTAAAAATATTGTTGTCGGGCGTAGGGGAGAATATATCCGGCTTTTCATCTTTAAAAACCGCTATACCTGCGTTCAGCATTGTAACTGTCGCGCCGGCTATTCGGTGCAGCCTTTCACGGCGGGGCAGGTCGCTTTTAATATGGTTTGTGTCTGTTTTGCCCGTAAGCAATGTTTTAAATCTTTCGGGACTGTTTTGAACAAGCAGCTTTTTGGCGCGGCAGGTTAGCCTTAATCCCCGCAGCGAATCGCGGTAATATGTCTTAATAAGTCCCTCGCGTTTAAGCGTTCCCACCACGCTTTCCTTATAGCTTTTGCCGCCTGCTATGCGGTGTAGATCCTTTTGAGGAAACTCGCCCGAAATTGCTGTAAGCTCCAATAAATTTCGGCTCAATGTGTCCTTTGAGCATATCGTGTTTTCTTTATCCATAAATCATTTTTTAGTGTAAAAAACTACCGTAGTTACATTGACCACGGTAGTTTTCGGCGTGTTTGTATGTCTTGAAAGCCTTTATTTATAACGGTTTGAGGGCATTTTTTATATATCGGGAAATTTTTTCGGAAAAGTTTCAAAAATCCGATATGTTTTCAAGGCGTTTTTCATGCTCTTTTATCCAGTCCGAAAAGCGTTCCTTTTCCATTACCGAGATTTCGGTGCAGTCTGTTTTTCCTGTCTCGGTTGTGTTATATGCGTCGATCAAAAGTCCGCTGTCGTCCTCCATTAAAAAGGCGGCTATAACATCAAGTATCTGCTTTAATTCAAGATTATCGTAGTCCCGTATGTAACGCTTTGAATCATCGGAGTATATATGCGAAAAGCAGACTACGCAATGACTGTATCTTTTAAGCGGATTACCGTCCGAATAGCGGCTTAAAGTGAAATACAGCGGGTCGGTAATAAATTCCGTGCTTTCCCGTTGTTTGCGTTTCGGTAAAAGACAGGGCAGCGTTATTTTTAAAACGCCGTTTTCTTCCCTTATGTCTATGCCCTGAACCACACCGGCGCTTGCAAGGTATTCCGGCTTTTTTGTATCGGTGCTTTGAAATACCAAACGCCGCATACGGCAGGCTATAAGCTCTGACCGTAAAGCGGCGTCGGTGGCTAACATATTGTAATTTTCGGGGTATCTTGCAATATCCGTATTCTCTATTGCCGCCAGCGTGCTTTTAAGCTTTTCTATATCGCAGGCAAGCCTGTTTATCCGTTTTGTTATAACTGTTCTGTCCAAATTATTCTCCTGTTCTGTAATATTTTACTTCGCCCGTGCCGTCGTCCACCGTGCAGTAAGCGGCAACATCTGGAATTTTTATATTCGGTATCTGCTCGGTGTTTTCAAGCACTATTATTCTTTTGCCGTCCGGCTCCTGCGTTTTAAAAGCCTGCTCAAACATTGCCTCTTTATTTTCGGGTATAAAGGAAAGCTCATAAAGCTCGCCCTCTGCAAAGAATACCGCGTTTACGGGGAAGTCGCTTATTGAATGATACTCTGTTTTATCTATAAAATCGCATATTACCCAAAGGCAATAAATCGTTTCAAAATCCGTGTTGCCGTCATTGTTATCGTATATTATGTCGGTGGCTTTATCGTGGTAAATACGGCGGTTATTCTGCAAATGGAATATTATTTTTTCGCACACCTCAGGGCTTATATTCGGGTGCAGCTTTATAATCTGCTCCTTTCTTATGTTGTGGTACAGCGTTATATTCCGCAGAATTTCCGCACACTCTTTTCCGTATATTTCTTTTCTTGTTTTCATATTTTCACCCTTTCAGAGCATAAAGAAAAGCGCCCGAAAATCGAACGCTTTTAATTCTATGCGGTTGTTACGGCATTTCGTGATTTGAGATAAATGTCAATATCGTTGTTAATATATTGATAACCGGTTGTATGCAAAATATCGTAAAAATCTTTAAGGTAGTCAAATACACCGTATTTGCAAAATAATTCCATAGCTTGCTTTCCGGTCAATGATTTATGAACCTTATAATTTTCAAGACAAAATACCAAAAAAGCTGTTTCCTTGCTCATTTTATATCCCCCTTATACATCCGGAAAAACTATATTACCGGTTTGTTCTTCCTGTTCAAAAAGCGAATAGAGCATATCCGTGCTGTAATGCCAAACTTTTGTGCTCTCATCTTCAAGAGCCGCATACAGCTTTGAATTATACAGTTTTAAAACTGCGTCTTCTTCGGATATGTTATTTTTTCGTGCTATTAAACCTGCCAAATCGGCACTGATATACGGCATAATCGCAGTAAATTCTTCTTTGCTCATGTTTATTCCTCCGTTCTGACTTCTTTTGATCCGACGAACCTGACGAATGTGAGTATTTTTTCTGTATGGAAAGTCCATTGATCCTGCAGCACCTCTGTTTTCAGGCGCTTTACTGTTTCGTCCGCGTCCAATACTCCGGTTTCAAAAAGTCGGATGGAGCGGTAAACATTATCGTCTGCTACCGGTCCTATGTGCATATCGCACTGCGTATCCTGCGTCTCACCGTTACGATTTTTAACTACAAATTGCAGCCATTCAATATCTGCTGCGTGAAAACGGCGTATTTCCGCCTGTTTAAGTGCAGTTTTAAAATCAAATTCGTAAATTGAAACATATCCGATTGCCTTGTTTTCTCTCCGCATTTTAATTTTAGCCCAGCGTTCGGCTTGCTCTGCAGAGGTTGTTGTGTAAAAACCGGGTCCGAAATCGAGAAAGGTATCGCCTTTACGAATTTCCGGTATTTTTACAAGCTGCGTACTTCCGTGATAGATAATCATTTCAATCCCTCCAGTATTTTATGAATAGCCTTCTGCTCCTTTTGCAATGCAAGCAGCATTTCTGTATAATGCTTACGAAGAATAAGTTTCTCACGGATTTTATTTACTTCTCCGGTATCCTTGCCAATGTATTTATCATAAATTTTACCGTCTTGTCTGTACCTTAAATAGTAATATCCGTTTTTGCGGCAGGTAACAGATCCCTTTGGAAGCTTTGTCAGCAAAGATTCGTATTCACATATCATCTTTTGATTGCGGACAGCTTCATTTTTCACAACAGAACCGATAAGCAACTTTCCCACCTCAATTAAAATATACCACACAAAATTATAATTATCAATAGAAATGTGTGGTATGACTTTAAAAATATTTAAGACAAGTAAACTGCGCTTTTCTAAATCTAACCCTTATGTGTATTATATCAGTATTCCGTCTACCGATAAAACAATAAATCTCTTTCTTTCTGCGGCGTTTACGCCGCATCACTGTTTTTCCGCTGACATGCGCGGCGGAAAAACACCTTGTAAGCGAAAAATAGCTTAAAAAGCTATTTTTCAAGG
>OIYS01000385.1_pt1 | contig 31945 bp, 25 predicted proteins | sample 1588271 | NCBI WGS metagenome assembly OIYS01 (sample SAMN03283286) | human gut metagenome | biome: human-associated habitat; material: feces | host: Homo sapiens | place: Peru | collected 2012
GTGCAGTCAAAAATCTCTGATTTTTGCGAACGGCATTCCCGTCCAAGAGCGTGGAGATTTTTTCGACACGCTCAATGCGTATTATATCCGCATTATCTGCGCGCAAAAATTATAATACGCATTAGCTCCGTATTAACTCCGCATATCCGCCTTTTCACCGTCAAGTATCTGTTTTAATTCCCTACGGTCGGTGGTTATAAGCCGCTTTTCAAGCTCGCTGCACTTAAATTCAACCGTTATATTATTGTTGTTTGTGCTTATAAGCCCGCTGCCGCGCTCAAAGTGGGTTATTTCCATAATCTCTGCCTCGGAAAGCTTAAAAATATCTTTTACTCTTTCGGCTTCGTCGTCTTCAAGATTAAGTATTATTTTAGTCTTGCAGTTATTTATAATGCCTTTCCCGTATTTGCCGCCGTCAAGCGCAAAGAAATCGTTTAAGTCCTGCGTGGCGCATATTGCCGAGCCGCCGTAGCCCCGTATAATTTTAAACATTTCAAGCACAAAGCCCGCCGCCACCTGATTTCCTCCGCTGCCTATAAGCTGCCACATTTCGTCAACATAAATTGCTTTTTCGGCGGTTCGGTCTTCCTTTGCCTTATCCCACACATAATCAAGCACCGTGAACATACCCACAGGCAGCAAATCACCCGAAAGCTCGGAAATATCAAACACGGTGTATTTGTTATCAAGATTTACATTTGTCTGCTGATTAAATGTTCCTGCGCTGCCGTGCACCAAACGGTTAAGTATATGACCGAGGCGCTCGGTCGAGGTGTCGGAAATAAGGATATTATATAAGTCACCGAGTATAGGCATTTCCTTATATCTTTCGGGGTTTGTTTTATCTGCAAGCGTTTTGTTATCGTGCGTTATGCCCTTTAAAGCGTAGGTCTTTACAAGCGCCTCGTCAAGTAACTGCTTTTCCTCGTGGGTCATATCCGGAATAAGCAGACTGAAAAAGATATGCAGGCTTTGGATTTTCTTCGCAAGCTCGGATTTTTCAATATACCCGCCGTCTATTATTTCGTCGGCGCTTTTATCCGTTTTCCTTATTTCCATAATGTTAATGCAGTTTTTTGAGGCGGGGGAGATCTGTATAAACTCTCCGCCTATATTTTTGCAGGCCCTTAAAAACTCGTGACCCTTTAAAGGGGCTATTATAAACACCTGAATACCTTTTCTTCGCATACGCAAAGCCATAAGCTGCATTGTAAAGGTTTTTCCCGCTCCGCTCGTTCCCACTATTGCAATATTGGCGTTGCGGTAAACCGAGGAATTGAAAATATCCACTATAACAAGCGAATTGTTGTATTTATTGACCCCTAAAAGTATGCCGTTGTCGTCGCTCAATTCATAGGCGGTAAAGGGATAACAGCTTGCGGCGCCCGTTGTCAGCACATTGCGCCGCGCCCGGTTATATAAATGCTTTTCAAGCGATACCAGCGGCAGTGACGAAAGAAAAGCCGCTTCTTCTCGGAATGTGCAGGCGGATATGCTTATATCCTGCGAAATAAGCATTTTCTTTAATTCCCGTTCCCGCCATTCAAGTTCTTCGGGCGTATAGGCGGTTACGGTTATAAGTATGCTCATATAATAAAAATCCTCGTTGTTCGCAAGTCCCTCTTTTAAAAAATATCCGCTGTTTATTGCACTGTCAAGGTCGTCGAAATCGGTGTTTGTGTCGCTTGCTTCGCGTATTTTCGAGCGGTTTATTCTTAACTGCTGACCGAGCCTGCGCACCGCCTGCTCTTTGGGCTGGCGGAACAGGAATAGGTCGGTGTCAATACCGTCGCCCGCGTTTATAAGCAAGCTCAACCACCCGGCAGGCACCTGCGTTTTGTATCCGCCCGACGGAATAATATAATACGCGCGGTAAAGAGCGCCTGTTTTAATATACCTGCCGTGCGTGAGATCTGTGCTTTCGGGGGATAAAAATTCGCTGACCGGAATATTATCCGTGCTTTTGCCCTTAGCAATATACCTTGCCGCAGTTTCCGTCACCTTTTCGGTAAGCGGCTTTTTAAAGCTCTCATCCCGGCAGATAATGCCGTACAGAATATCCGCAGTAAATTCGTCCTCGTTATCCGGGATTATTACCTTATTCCCGCATTGCTTTAAATAATTTACCGCTGTTCTCGCCGCGGTCTGGAGTGCGGCTACCGCCTCGCTTTCCTCGTTCTTTACTCTCCGTCCGCCGTTTTCGTATTCAAAGGCTATAAAGAAACGGCGGGTAGTGGCTTCCTTAGAGCCTATACGGTTTATTAGCTTTAAATAATCCCTTTGCAGCCTGCGGCAGCTTTCGTCCGTTTCCTTTTCCATTTCTTTAAGGACTATATCGCGGTGCTTTTTGGTGTCTGCCTTTTTGGTTATGATTTTAAACTGCATTTTCACGGGGCTTATTTTAAGGTAGGAAACAAAGGAGTAAATAATACTTCTTTGCTCTCTTGCGCTTCTTAACAAAAAGTTTATGGGTAAAACCTCTATTACCTTTATGTAGCGTTTGTCCTTGGTATATATTATCCCGTTTTCTATTTTCTCTATCGGCAGATATTCAGAAACGGAGTTTTTCCTGTCGTCCCCGATTTTTAAAACCCGTCTGTTTTTAAGAAACTTTAAAAAGCCGAAAATAAAGGACGAAAGGCTCTCGCCGTTAATTCCCGCAAGACCCAAAACACCGAGCGGCAGGGCGGTAAGGCAGAGAATAATTATTTTTGCCGTAAGCCCTATTTGCAGCTTTAAAACGGGAAAGCCCGCTAAAAAAGCTAAAACCGCCGCCTCAAGCGCATTTCTGAACTTAACCAATCCGCCGAATAAAGTGCCGCTCTGAATAAAGTCAGGCGGAATAATATATACCTTGTTTTCATTCCTTTCGCTCATCTGTTTTCCTTTCCGCACCCCTGCCGCGGTTTATCTGAAAAAGGCACATTGTTGCAACGCCGATAAACCCGCCCGTCCACAGTGAAACCAAAGATACAATTAACAACTTCATTTTAAATACCTCCGCTTAAATATAACATTAAATTTTCAAGGTAATTTTCTGCAAGCGTCCTTTGTTCTGCGTTCAGATTAAAAACGCTCTCTGCAAAATAATCTTCCCCGTTATAAAATACGGTATACACCGTAACTTTTTCTTCAGCCGTAATAATATTTCCCGTTTCTTCGCCCGTTTCGGCGTTTACCACGGTTACTGATGTCTCTACCGTTCTTGTTTCTTCCGTTTTTTCATATCGGTAAATATTATCTGCGGTTTTTACCGTTCTTTCAAAATCCGGCAGGGATATATTTTTGTAATCCTTTTCTTTAGCCGCGCAATATTGTGAGATAATAAGCGCTGCGGTATATTCCGTATCTTTGGTTTCGGGGTAAATTATTTCCGATTTTATACTCTCCGTTTTATCCTTTTCTATTTCTTCGGATATTTTTTTAATGCTTTCTTCAAACAGCGTATTTATAACGCCGGTCGCTGCCTGTATATTTTCCGTAACCGCCGCGGGGTTATTAAGGTCAGGGCTGTCCGTACCGCCGAATATTAAGGACGGCAGCATACTTATTATAACGGTCGGCAGCAGCAGAATCACCGTAAGCCCTATTATTACCGCCGCAATAAGCCTGCGGTTTTCAAAGGCGAATGCCGCAGCCGCACCGACAGCTCCGCCCGCTGCACCGCCTTTAGCAGCGGCGGCAATGGCTTTACCCGTTTTAACAGCACCTCTTACGGCGTTAGCGGCGCTCAAAGCATTGCCGAGCGCATTATTTCCGTTTTCCGCCATTACTGCCTGTCCTTTCTTTTGGGGGCTTTGGGTATTCTTTTTTATACCGTATCGCCGCGGTCTACATATCCGTCCGAATGGACGAAAGGCTTTTGAACTATGGTATTCTCTGCGTATTGCTTATACCAAGCCGTACCGTCTGCGGCGGTGACGGTTGAATAGTTGCCCTCCGGTGCGGAATATTTATCCGCACTATACATAGCGAATTTTATGCCCTGCGGATTACTTTCGGATATTTCGGTACCGGTTATCCGCCCGCCGCCTATCTCCACATTATTAAAAGACGGTACATCCTCCGCGTTTTCTCCAAGTGCTGTAAATCCTAAGTACGACATAAGCGCGGCGCCCGCATTTTCACCGGATATTGTACCGGCTGTCCCAATATCTCCGTTAGCGATGTTTCCTATTACCTTATTTGCAAAGCCGCCGCCCTTTGCAAGCGATGAATCGAATATCTTTCCGCCGATACCGCCGTTTTTTGTACCGTTTGCGTTTTTAACCGCATTGCTTGTTATACCTCTGCCGACCATGCCCGAAAGCCCGCCTTTAAATGCGGCGGTATTAACCGATGCGCCGTTGGATTTTCCTGCCGAGACACTCTTACCGCCGCCCTTAAATGTGCTGCCTATGCTTTTAGCCGTAATAAGCGCCTCTGCTAACATAGACCCGCCCGTATGCCCGACATTTATTCCGAGCGAGGACATAAAGCTGTCTATCTTCTGCGATACCTTTAAGAATGCGACCGCGCAGAGAAACCAGACAAAAATGTTTCCTGTAACGCCCTCTCTGCCTATGCGGGAGACTTCATTCTGCACCTCGTTTTCGGTAAGGGCAAAGACCGATACGGAGAATATAATGGCAAGTACCGATACGGATATTAGAAACTTAATATATTTTTTCATGTTTTACCCCCGTCACATAGCCAGCGGGTTTGCGAGAAACGCGCCGACCATACTTGTAAATACTCTTAAACACCATGCGTTCATAATAAGCAAAAACACCTGTCCGCCAAGCATCCTGCACCAAGCGGCGAAAATATTGCCGGTAGCTTTGGATGCACCCATAGCGAAAGCCACGGGCGCCGTGAACACAAGCACTCCGAGCAGTACATATCTTTCAGCCGCCTCAAAGAGCAGCTTTATATAGTTCCAGGCGAGTATAAGCAGAATTACAAGACCTATAACGGTCACCGCCCCGTTGCAGCACACGCCGAGAATGGTAAGCAGCACCGAATTAAAGTTTTCAAAATTAAGCGGCGGCAGCTCGGAATTAAGTATCCATTTATACGGAGTGCCGCCTATATTAAGTATAAGGTCAACTATTTCATCTGCGAAATATACAAGCAGAATAAAGAGCGCCGAGCGCAGGGTAAGTTTAAGCGGATCTTCCGCCTCAGTACCGATTGGCGCGCCGAAGTTTTTAAAAAGCTGCCATACAAGGTTCAGGAGAATAAGACCTATTCCGAGAGCTACAAACACCTTATACATAGTCTCGGCGGCAGGGAAATATCTTTTAAAGGTTGACATATTGCAGCCCAGCGCTCCGAGTACCGACGAGTTGATTAAATCAAGAAATTTCATTACCTGTTCTGCAAACCATTCAACAATTCCGTCCAATATTCCCATATGTCACCCGCTTATCCGTTCCAGCGGCCGTCTGCGAAAAACGGCGTGATATATGCCATAATAAAGCCGAGGCCGTTTAGTATTATCCAAGTCACGATAATTCTTTTAAGCCATGCCCGCGATTCCGTTACGGTCCTGTCCGATTTTGAAAAGTTAAGCATAAGCAGCGCGATAGCCGCCGTAACAATTCCCGCTATTGTTGAGATAGCGAGTATATGGTTATATACATCCTTCATTATTTCCTCTGCCTTTTGCCATACCGTAACGCCCGCGGCGCACGCGTTAAGCGAGAAGCACGCCGTAAGCGTTACGCATAAAAATGACAGAAAAAGCAATCGCCCGACATTGATGTGCTTACATCTGCCGGGCGCTCCTTTACATATTCTTTTTTTCACTTAATTACCTCCGTTTTTCCGCAACAAAAAAGCACCATCCGTAAAGATGATGCCGCTGCTGTTTTCTCGTGATACTTTTTTGAGCATACTGATTTTAACATATAGCTTTTTACATTTCAATAGCAATTCAGTGCCAATGTTGTGCCATATGTTTTTTATAACCGCTGTTTTTTTCATTCCTCATATTATATTTGTCTTAAATTTGATTCTTTTTGTTTAAACCAAAAATATTCTGTTGTGAAAATGTATGGTGTTAAAAAGAATCCGACGCCGTATCCAAATGAATTAAATATTTGCAATTGCGGGAGATAAAGGTTATATGCAGGGCTTCCGGTAATCAAATATTGCAATAAAACGCCGATACCCGCGCCCAGCATTACATAACCAAGAAAAGAAAGACTTAAAAGCAAATATTCCCCAAAAATCCTTTTAGTCAATCCAAAAGATTTTTTTATCGGATGTTCATCTCCCAGAGCAATAAAGTAGTTGGCTGCTAAAAATTTATAGGAAATGAAAATACCGACCCAGGAGGAGATAATCGCAACTGAGAGATAATTCCTATTATAGTAAAACACTTTTGAAGAACATGTTTTTACCAATATACGCAGAAAAACCGGGATAAGGTTGACTTTAACGGTCTTTATTATAATGTCGGAAGAAAGCGCCTGTTTTATAGAAAATACGGTATTGTTCGCATAATCTAAGTTGAAAATAGTTTTGTAAAGCAGAACTGATGATAACGGTATACAAACAAATTCCAACCCTATGAAACAGAGTAAAAATATTATTTGCAAAAGATGACTGAAATCCACCCAATTCATATATGTAATTATTACATTTATAAAAAGATAGGCAATAGCGTTCAAAATCATAACAGTTGTTGACGGAACAAATAAATATTTGTATTTATTCAATATCAGTTTTTTTGCACTAAGTTTTGCATTTTTAATCATATAAATTCCTCAATTTATCAGCGGTTCTGTTTCTATTGTCGGAGTATTTACGATAGATCTTCGCGTGAAAAAACAATTTCTTTTATATTGTCAGAAAAATACGCATTTGCATTTTCGTTGATTACCAAATCGGTAACAACACATTTTTCTTTTTCAAATTTACACTTTCCCGCAAAAACCTCTGTGTATTTATTTTCCCCGCTTTCATAGTAGTATAAAACACTGATAGAATTATTTGTGTTAAAAGAAACTTGAATCGGAATCGTTTCGTTATTTGCCTTTATTTCTCCCAACATTCTCGGCTTGTTTTGAACGCTTTCCTCTGCAACGGTGAAATATATGTCGGGATCATCGGACACCCATTTTGTGTTAGGATAATCCGACGGCCGTTTCCCATAATAAGGATTTTTTATTATACAACCCGAACAACAAAGCAAAACGCTGATGATTGTAATTAAAAATATTCTTTTCATTTTATCACCGCTCAATTTTTTGTCATGTCTATTTGTTCCGCTACGTTATGCCAAGAATAAAGAACACTTTGAAAAGCAAATAGAGATGAACAATTTTCAGCTATAAGTGTTTGTGAAGTCCCATCAGCATTTATTTTATAACAGTTTTCCTTGTTATCTAAGAAATACAAATGGTCTGCGTACATAACTATTTGATAAAGCTGTTCGTTTTTTGAAAAAAGTATTCGGCTGTTATTCTCGTTTAACGATACCTCTATCACTTTGCTTATCCCTGTTGCATAATCATAGGTCAAACAATAGAGAGCGTCTTTTGATATTTGAAAGTCAAGAATTGATTGTTCCTGAATGAGGACTCTTTCAGATTTATTTGTCAGGTCAAGCATAAAAATCCGATCCTGATATTGATAATATAATTTGTCTTCAATAACGGTAAATTTGTCCACCGGTTTATCAACAACTATATCGGTTTCCATTGTATCCGAATTCAATACTTTTATAAAATTGTTTTCGCCGCCATCTGGCATATCCTGATTGGCTTTTTTGTAGCCGATCTCGTCAAAATATACTTTGAAATAGATATGCCCATCTCTTGAAACTGCATTATCACAATGTTGCAGCAGACGTTCTTCTTTTTTTTCTGAAATTTTGTATTTGTATAATGTGAATTGATCAACAGAATCTATTTTTGTTTTTTCTTGTTTTATATAATAGATCGTATCACCTTGTATGTTAATAAAATCAATCATATTTCCGCTCACAATTTTTTTCTTTTTATTGTGCTTGGAAACAAATAATCCGGACGGACGGAAAAAGTCATCGCTTCTTACGGCGTAAAATACAGAGTTGCCTTGCTTTGCAACATATCCGCCGTGTAAAATATTATTTCCGCTGTTTCCGGTGGAATTTGTTTCGGAAATATCAATATCTATTCCGCCAAAACACGCAGAGCAAATAAAGGCCAATAATTGTATCATCACTAATAAAACACACCTTTTCCTCATTCAAAATCTCCTCCTATCCAACTCAAATAACTTTGGTGCGTAAATTCTCGGAAAATTCATTTTATCGTTTACAAGCGGATAAGTTACAAACAACACTATTCCTTTATGCGACATTTGCATCCGGTGTTGAATTGTCACCCCCATGATCCGTTGACGGGACCGATTCTTTAAATATTATACTTTTAAAAATAATATGCAATATCGACTATTGGTAAATATAAAAAATGCTATTTGCAGTACACATCCCATTCTTTTCCAACGTGCCATGATATAACACTTTGAATCATTGCTGTTGATCTCTCATCAACTTTTAATCCGCAGAAAATAATATATCGGATCGTATTAGATGTATCGTTAAAACAGATACAGGCATAATTTTCTTGATATAACGGATCATCAATGACAACCCGGTTAATCAAATAATTGTCAAGCATATCATATTCATTATTGCCGGCTTCAATATATTCGGACAAGCGCTCTTTTTCTGCTTGATATTCATCGTCTGCGTACCTGATGTCAAGCATATAAAAAGTATAATATTTATGGAGTGATATTTTTTTGCCTAAATCTTTAAACAGAAACCTGATTTCTTCGTAATTCCCCAAATTTTGATAATTGGGGAAAAATTTGCTTGCAATTTCCCCTTTATTATAATTCTGATAATTGCCTGATATATAACTTTCTGTATCGCGGCTTTGCTTTGGATGTGTGTTACGAAACAAAATAAATGCCACGAATAACAATATACCGATTAAAAGAAATATGCCAATAAAATATTTATAGGTTTTTTTATGTAACATGATACGTCACCCTATTATTAAATATAACCTTTCTTAATTGTTTTAAATAACGCTCCGGAACAATTTCGTTAGAAGATGCAAAAAATTTTTGTTCTTTTTCTGTGTTGTAAATCCCTTTACTCAAAATCAATTGAATATAATGAAGACAATTATTGGTAAGTAGATTATAGCGTGGATAGTTTTGCTCATTATTGTATTTGATTGCCAATTGAAGACTAACTGTAAAATCGCCCGAAATATATGCGTATTCAGTACCATGAATTTTAATTTCTTTTGAATTAAAAATGGTCGTCAAAACACCTTGGTTAATATCATCATTGATTTGCTTCAAAGACACTTTTTTTGTGGTGACACGTGCGCTACTTTTGTCGAAACCATCACCTGTGAATTCTGTCATCCACCATTTTTGATTTATGTCCATAATGTATAGTCTTGCATGTCCAACAATTGGCAATCCATATTCCGTATAATCCACCACAAAAAATGCTTGTGTGAAATCTGTTGGAGCGATATAAGTTCGTATGCCAACATCATTTGAATCATAATGATACCTCGGATCGCAGTCCCCGTTTGCAATCAGTCTTTTTAGCTTTTCAAGTGTTGCAATATCTCCCTTTCTTCTATAATACACCAAATCAACAGCATTGCAATGCCCGGATGGGTCGGAAAAAAGAACGGGATTGTTTTTGCAGTAAATATAAAGATTGGGTCCCTCTGTGAGCCAGTCATCCTCTTGCGTGAAACGCCCGAGCTCGGGGTCATAGAAACGTGCAGAGAGATAATACAGTCGGTTTCGGCGTCCATATATTCGCCCGTGTAGCCGAATGATGTTAAGGTAGAGCCGCCGAGGATATTTCCGTATGCGTCATATTGCGTTTCAATCTCGGTCTGGTTGGTCTGACCTATTGTGCAGACAATATCGCCCGTAAGATTTAACATGTTTGAATACGGAATGCCGTTCTTCATCATTCCTTCCGCTTCGTTCCCGATACCCCAAACATAATAATTGCATTGTGAAACATTGTCGGAATTAAACTCGCAAAGCATTTGGTCGTTATTCCAGTAATACAGCGTTGTGCCGTTGCCGACCGACTTTGAAATGCGGCGGTTGTTTTCATCATAGGTATAATCTGATGTAACGCCGTCTTTTGTTACAGAAGACGTTCTGTTCAGCGAATCATACGAATAGGTACTGCTGTGCGTCGTCTGCGAATTGCCGCTTATTTCTGTTGTAGTGCCGGTCAACAGATTGCCGGATAAATCATAGGTATAAATGCTGTTTGAAGTTGAATTTGCGGACGTCTCGCTTTTAGAGCTCAGCCGATTTGCCGAATCGTATGTATAATCGGTTACCCGACTGTTTGAGCTGTTTCCAAAATCGGTATTTTGACACTTAATTCTGTTACCCGAAGAATTATAAGAGTAGCTTATGCGGTTCTTCGGAATATTTGTATTATTCTGTTTTACGCCGTGTTCCTCGCGTACCAATGCGCCGCTGTTATCATACGAATAATCGGTGAAATAATTTCTTTGCGTATATGTTTCTTCATCATCGGAAATACCCTGCAAAACGGAAATCTGTTTTGCGGTTAAAGCGTCGTTCAGGTTATAAGAGTAGTTTTCCTCACGTATAGTAATATTTGTCCCGGATTCTTTGGTGGTCTGAATTTTTGTGATTCGGTTGCTTAAATCATAACGGTATGTGGAGAACTGCCCGCACTCGGCGTCGCTGCCGCTGCTGTAAACCGTTGTATATTGCACATTTCCGTTTGCGGTATAACCGTACCCGTATTCGGTACTGTAACGGACCGTTTCATTTGTAATGTCTCCGTTATACGAGGATACCGTTTTGGATTCTATGCTGCCTGTTTCGTTATACTCATATTCTTCTGTTGCCACCGTATAGGCAAGAGTGCCGTTATTACCGAAACGGATGGTTGTCATTTTTGAGAGATCCTTGCCTGTGTAGAGATAATCGATTTGCGTTTTCAGTCCGTTATTTGACGTAGTGGCGGAAATCAACCTGTTTAAGTTATCGTATGTGTAATCGGTTTCTACGCCGTCGCCCGTTGCGGAAAGCACGTTCCCGATAAGATCATATTCATATGAGTAGGTTACGGAGGGCACGCCTTGCTCGCTCCCGGTTGTTTTTATAAGATTTCCTGCCGAATCGTATTCAAATGTAATTACTTTCCCGTTTCGCAATGTTTTGCTTACGGGGTTTCCGGTAAATTCATCATATTCAAAAACATCCGAATTTCCGAGCGCGTCGGTATACTCCGTTATATTCCCGTCGGTATCATATTTAAAGCTTTGTACGGAGCATTCAGGCACAGGAATAAAAGAGGGAAGAGCGCAGCCTAAAAGGGTTTTCCTCATAAGAATCAAATCATCGGCGGTTAATTGACTGTTGAAATTCAAATCGGCTGCCTTTCGCTGTATTTGCGAAAGCGTTGCGGCTCCGGCAAGATGCTTTTTAAACCTTACGAGATCAAGTATATTTACAAAACCGTCGCAGTTTATATCTGCCGAAACAATTGCCGTATATTTTGTGCTCGGTTCAGTATCAAATACCACATTATAGCCGGTTGCCACCGTGTCTGTTTCCGGCAGTGCATTATCGCGACTGTCAGAAACAGCAGCCGCGCCGAACCCTGCCTTTAACTCATTCAAAAAATTCAGAACTGTTGTATTGCCCGGTATTCCCGAAATGTAATTATCGGAATTATCAATGTAATAACCGATATTCTTAATTTCATCCAAGCCGGAAATGTCAAGCGGGAAAGGCTGCCCGGTGTAAATTCTTGACGGAGAGGAGTTATTGCTTTCATAGTAATACTGCGTAATATTGCAGCGGCCGTCGTCGTTTGTGTTTACCGAACGCAGAACAACTCTCCCGAATATATCATACTCCGTTTTTTCGGAGGAGAATTTTTCGCTTTCGCCTATGCTGTTTATTTGCTTCTTTTCCTCAGATATATTGCCGTTTTCATCGTAGTAGGTTTTTACCGCAGAATAATAAAGCGTATTTCCGATCTTTTCGGTCGGCTTTTTTGTCAATATCAATCTGCCTAAAATGTCATATGTGTAGTATGTGGCGTTTCCATTGCCGTCAACAGACTGAATTTTTTGTCCCGAACCGTCTGTTATGTCGGTTGACGTAACCTCCAGCATATTCCCGCTGCCGTCGTTATTCTTACCGAATGATGTGGTGGTAGAATTGTCGGTGTGGTCTTCAGATGTGCTTTGCGAGTTTACGGTTTCGCCGCTCACGCCCGTAAGATTTCCGAAATCGGAATATGTATACTGATTGGTATACAGCTTTGTACCGCCGTTATACTGCTCCTCTATACGCACCCTTCCAAACGGGTCTAAATATTGTATGCTTGAAAAAATATCGTTGTTTGCATTTCCGCTTGATACGGTTTTTGTGACGGTGTTGTATGTGATGCCGGAGTTTCCGAATTCAACCGCAGATTCATATGTATATTCAATAGGGGCGGAAATAACGGTATCCGTTCGGTCCTTTACGGTTTCCGATAAAACACGTCCAAACGAATCATACTGAGTGACCGTATGCCTGAATTTAATTCCCGACGCCGTTAAATTTTCTTCGGAGTCCGCAGATTCCGCTACGTTTGAAAGCATTTCGTAGGTATCGGTTAATCTTTCATAAGCGTCATAAATGTGTTTTTCCGCAAGACGGTATAAAACGTTTTCCGTGCCGATACTGTCTTTTGTCTGCTTATAAACCTTTATCGGGTTCCAAAAAGCGTCGTATTTGGTCTTTGTGTGAACGTTTTTAAAATCGGTGGTTATAATGCAGCGGTTTGTATAATCGGTAATTGATGTTTCGCTGCCGAGGAGCTTTGAACCGTCATAATATTTTGTTTCGGTTAATTCGTTTGTGTTTTCGTCATAGATATATACTTCTTTTATTCCGTTGTTTTTTCGCCTTTCGGTTAACTGACCGAGGAAATTATAGGCGGTTTCTGTTTTATCTGCAGTTTTGTTGCCGAAAGCGTCAATAATAAATGTTCCATCGGCATTTTTAATGCCGTCTGTATAGTTTTCTCCGTCATAATATCTTCCGAATGTGACGGTTTTTTTTGGGTGCACTCCGAATTTATCGTATGACACCTCGGTAATACGCAGTGATTTATTGGCACTTGTCAGAGCGTTGTTATCGTTGGCATAAGCATATGCCGTCGATACCGTCTGTCCGTTTTTATTGTAATTATAGGAAATCGTGTAAAGGAGCTTTTCGTCGGTAACGGTGTCGCCGTTGATTTTGCAGGAGACGACAGAAGTTTGCAGTATTTTTTTCTTTGAAGCGTCTATGGTATTTACCGTCTTTGTACCGTAATATTCTCCTTCTTTTTTGTCTGAAAACCGTGTAATGGCTTGAGCTATATTCGTGCCGCCGAAATATGAAGCATAATACTTTTCGTCTATGCCCGAAGATAAGCCGTCCTGATTGCCGGAACGGGTGTCGCGGGAAATACAATTACCGTATGAATCCCATTGCATTTGCGTTCTGACAACCGTATAATCGCCGCTTTCGGAATATGTTTTTTCGGTTTTCTCTGTCGGTTGGTTATACATATCCATTGAGACTGTCTGCGTTTCAGCCTTTAAAGTATCGGAATCGTTATCACGGGTTTGATTCTTTACTGCGATCAGGTCATTATTAAATTCAATAACTTCTTTAACATTTCTGGATATGCGTACAGCATTTTGGGTGCCGGCGGCACTGCTTGGAGGATATACCAAACTGTCGGGATATAACCTCATAAATAGGTTATTTGTTTCATATGAGATATTGTTATAGGTCTGAGAACCGAAACGGTCGGTGCTTGATATTAGAGAATAACATTTTTTTGTTCCGGCAACACCGTATTTAATTGTTTTTGCAGTATATGTATATTCGCTGTGAACGCCGGATTGCGATATGACCTCGCTTAAATATAACGCTTTCCCGGAATTTTGCATTGCAGCATTATTATATTGAACATCCAAATTATAGCTGCCGTATTCAAACTGGGTTGATCGATTTGTTCCGTCGGATATGCCTGAAAGAATATATTGATTATCCGTGTTTTTGCTTTCGTTGACAGTATAAAGAGTTTTAAACGGCTTTGATGAGCCCTCGGATATGCGAATAAGCACTTGTTTATTATTTGCCGATTTATTTCTTGCAAAATAAATAATTCTGCCGGACGGGTCTGTTATTTCTTCTATCAAACCGTCTTCATCATAGGATATCGACGTTTTGTTTCCGTACAGATCAACAATTCCCATACATCTGCCCGAAGAATCGAAATAATACGATAAGCCGTTGATTTCGGTCAATGAATACGAAGAATAATCTTCATCAAACGGATCGAGCGGCAATATACAGCCGATTGAATAATCAGGATCGGGGAAATATACATTTTGAAAACTGTCGTCAGGGCTGAATGTTAAGTCCGAAAGGGAATAACCGTTAATACTGTTATCTGAGTTGATCTTGAATTTTCTTCCGTCGGGCAGATGCAAATATTTTTGAGTACCGACTATTTCAACAGACGGCAAGGAAAGCGACCAGCCCATGCCTAGCCCATATATTGAATCGTAATAGTTGCTTTTTGTATCGTCGGAAAAATCATTTCCGGTAAAGGATGCGGTCACTGTAATCCTTGCTATGTAACACACCTCGGTGTTATCCTGAAGCTTCACTTGATAACGCTGTCCGTCCCGGGCAATATAACTCTCTGCAATCAAATAATTGTCTGTTGTATATGTTTTTTCTTTATCTAAGTCCTGCAAACGTGAAGACAGATCGCTTGAGTAATACTCTTTTTTCTCAACAATGCTGTATGAAACGTTAATTAAATCGGGTTCTTTAATTTGACTGTTATAGTCTGATACTTCGGGATCGAAACGAATCGAAAGATTAAAGCTGTTTTCGTTTTTTTCGGCAAGGCTGAGCAGCGAAACGGTATAACCGAGCATACCGTTATGTGTATTAACGGAAGAATTTCCGCTATGCCATTTTTCCGTAGTTGCAGGCTGGTATTTACCGAAAGAGCTTAGACCGGTGCTTGCGGCGACGCATGGGGAAACAGTAGAATCAGTTGCAAAGAAACCGTGCTCATGCTGCCAAGTGTATAAATGTAACGACAATTGCTCTGCCGAAAGCTCATGCCGCCGCGCATATTCCGAAACAACATCGGATTTCACTTTATACTGCTGAGCCAATTGCTCAAACGGAGTATCGGTTGTAAAGCTTTGGTTATTCGCGGGAGCGATTATATCGTTCAGATTCATTTCGGTTGATTTTGAAAAAATCAGGGCTTTAGATACTTCGAGTAATTTATGATTATTGCGCATTAAACCGAGAACGGTTTGTTTTTCTATATCGCTTAAATCAATGAAAGAGAAAATATCAATTAAGTTTCCAATCTCTTTATCAAATTCGGTTGCTGAAGAAAAGCATTCGAAAAGTTCTATAATATCGGAAGCAGATATGCCTGATAATTGTGCGTAAATAAGCGCAACAACAGAATCCGATAAATTCATTCCGGATTCATCACAGGCGGTAAAATCGCCATTATTAAAGTGAAAAAAGGCAGAAAGTATGCTCTTATCTTTATCGGACAGGCTGCCGTAAGTTTCATGAACGGTCAAAAGCTCCGCTATATCGGGTGTTATAAGAAACTTTGCGGCATTCATTGCTTTGGTTAATCTGTTATTTTCATTTTTAATAAAATTAAGCGGCAACCCTAAGTGAATTGCTTTGGCGGCGTCTGCAACCTTGATGTTTTTTTCGTTTAGCGTATATCCCTCCGATAAAACGGCGGCAAGCTCATCAGCGGTAGCCGAAGGCACCGCTTGCTTAATCAAAGCGGCAATTCCCGAAATATATGCCGCGGAAAATGATGTTCCGGAAACACGGGAATATGAGTTGTCAGGCGCGGTTGTAAGAACATTTACCCCCGGAGCATATAAGTCGTAATTTTGTCTTTTGTTGCAAAAGTCAGCAACCGCCCCTGATAAATCCGTTGCGCCGACCGATATGACATTGCCAAGCTCAAATGCGGCGGGATATGTTTCAACGTTACTTCCCTGATTTCCGGCAGAACAGACAAAAAGCATATTTGAGTTTTTAATTGCGTCTTTTAAAGCTAAATTGAATTCGTTAGTTCCCCAGCTGCAATTTATTATATCCGCTCCAAAGTTTTTAGCATACTCAATAGCTTCTATTACGGTTGAAACATAGCCGACATTGTTTTCAATAATTTTTAACGGTAAAATTTTTGCTTTCGGGGCAACGCCTGTCATCCCGTAATTGTTTTCCGCGGCTGCTATAATACCGCAAACATTCGTACCGTGAGAACTTTCGCCCGCATCAAATAATGTACTGTCGTTATTTACAAAGTCCTTTCCGCCGGACAAAATATTAGACGCGATGTCTGAATGCGAAGTGTCGATTCCCGTATCCATCACGCCGATAATTGCATTTTCACCGGATGAAAATTTCCAAGCAGAGGATACGTTAAGAAAATTTTCTGTCAGTTCGGTTTGTTGTGCAAATAACGGTTCGTCCGAAAAACCATAAGTTGTTATTTTATCGTTCGGAACCGCGTATTCAACATTTGGGTCTTTTGACAGCGTTGAAATTGCATCAGCCATCTTATCTGTTGATAAAACGTCAATTACCTTGATTTTAGCGGAATCGAAGTGTTTCTTTAAAACATACCTTTCCTTATATTTTTTAATTCCTTTGGAATAGCTGCTCGGGGATTTGTATTTTACGATTATTTCCGAAACATTGTAGTCGGTATGTTCTTTATGCGTTCCGATAGCCACTACCGGAACACATAAAAAGATTCCTGAAAGTGTTGCAAAAACCAATAGTACGGATAAAAAGCGGCATAACCTGCTTTTTGTTTTTATCCTGTTCATTCAAAGCATCCCCTTACAATTCATTACTTATATTATACCGTATTTTAACAATCGCAACAACTAATCAATTTGTAGAGATTGACTTTTGAACTTTAGTAACAATTAATAGCTTTTTTAAAACCAGACGCAACCGGCCTTAATTCTTTTTATCCTGCAAAAACTTCTTCGTAACTTCAAGGCTTTCTCTCTCCGTATATCCCCAAAGAATGCAGGAAAGAGAGCTTATGGCGTCCCTGCGTTTACGGTAATATGTCCGATAACTTATATCGCTTATATGCGGCAACAGCTGCTCTATTATCTCGCCTGCGTTTTTATACTGCTGCGGCGATAAAAAGGCATAATACAGTATCCAGTAATACATTTCCCCGTTTTTATGCTTATATCTAAGCATTTCCACCGCCGACTCAATAAGCCGCAGCATTTGCCGGCTTTCCTCAATGCTTTTTGTGTATTCGGTAAGGCCGGATGCGGAGAAATCCAAGCCCGCTATATATGCCGACTCTAAGAAATCTTCAATACTGCTGCCCATTTCAATGCGGAATTTATTTCTGACCCGCTGAACGGACAGCTCAAGGTTCCACACTACATCACGGTATTTTTTAAGCAGCAGATATGTATTGTGGTATTCCGGGGTTTCTTTTACTTCGGCTTGTTTTTTATTCGGCATTTTCCTCGCTCCCTTGCATAGAAATATCAAATCGGAAAATTTCTTTCCCCGAACAGTTCATAACAAGCAGAAATCTCAACTTGCCCGTATCTGTATACTTTACAGGTAATATACTTGTTTCCTTGCATTCGGATAAAGGTAATAACATATATTCGGTTTTAGGACATAAATAGCACGGGAAGCCCTGTAATGAAAGGATTTTTCCCACTTTTTCTATAACCGCGCAAATCGCCGTTTTTGAAACGCTGTTTAAATAATTTGAAACGCGAATATTTTCGGTTTGTTCTTCCGCTCCAGAGTTTTCATCGGGTATTTTAAGGTCAATATTAAGCGTCATTGCAAGCTCGTCTTTATCTACAAGCACATCGGATATTTGAAACATTGTTGACAGATAGCGTTTAATATATATTGCGCTGCCGTGTGAGCCGGCAAAGCTTACCGTCATTATGTAATCTTCCTTTTTCAGCTTATTAAGATACCTGCTTGCCGTCGCCTTTGAAACACCCCAACGCCGCGCTAAATCGTCACAGCTTAAAAGCGGCTTGCCCGTGCCGTTTCTTATATACACAAGCGGGCTTACATCGCTGCCCTGTACCTGCGAATCGTTATATACAGTATTTATCCATAAATCCAGCACCGCGTCCATTTCACTGCATTTACCGTAGCTTACAAGCTCGTTTGCAACCGATACCGGCAAAAAGAAAAATCCGGTTTCCTTTTGGCAGGGCGCGTTGTAATCTAACGCACGGTTTGCCTTGCTCCAGTTTTTAATTCTGAATTTTATAAGCTTACCGCGGCCGAGTATGTTGTACTCAATCAAATGCCTGTCCTGCAAATCCTTCATAAGAGCTACGGTCTGCTTAGCCGTTTTAAGGCGCAGATATATTTTAAGCTCGTTTATTCGGCAGATCCACTCGCCCGCGTGAACGGTATAGCTTATTCCGTCAATTCTTTTATATGAAGTGCGAAAGTTTGCGTAGCAGCACAGCACCGTATAATAGAAAAGACCCGAACTGCCGCCGGAGCGAATGTTCGGGTCCTTTATTAAGCACTGTATAAGCTGTCGGTATATTCTGCACCGCGGATAATCCACCACCTGTTTGATTTCCAATTTGTATTCTGACATAATTTTTCCTCCTAATATATTTATATATAAAAAGACCGAATGAGAGTAAAATTCCCATTCGGTCTTAATACCATATTATCAATAATGCCTATAGCTTTCCCCCTTCAATTTCGGTTGCAGCTGTAAAAAACAGCCTTCCAATTCGAGGTCAATGAATCGGAACAAACACCGAAAACGCCCTATTTATCGGGCTTTCCCGTGTTGTTCCAATTATAACACACTCACATGCCCTGCACAATTCCGCCCGTAATATTCAAAAGCTCGGGGTCGGTTACTGTCACCGTCATATTCTGCGTGGCGGAAAGATACGCCGAGCTGCGCTTTTTAACGCGGCAGGAATAGAGTTTCGGCTCTTTGCCGTCCACCGTGCAGAGAATTTGCGCCTCGCCGTCCTTTACCTCTTGTTTCAGCGCGGTTTCGGTAAGGCGCGAAAAGCCTAATTTGCCCTTTAAAACGCTGTAAACGCCCTTTTCGGAATTGCAGTCGAACTTACCTATGGTGCTGTAGGTGAATTTACCCCTTAGCTGCCCGGGGCTGCCGCTGCTCCCCTTTTCAACCGATATTATCTCGGCGGATACAAGCTCGCCGTTTTTAAGCTCCAAAAGGTCGCCCGTGTCCTCATCGCACACGCCGTGACCTAACCCGCAAACCACGCCTGTTGCGGGGCTGTAAAATGTGAGCGTGCCTATTCCCGCAGAGCTGTCGCGCACCCAAAGCCCTATACGGTAGCTGCCCGTTTCTTTTGAGAGCGCGGGCGTTACATACACCGTTTTTTGCGCGCCGCCGCGCTTTATTACAAGTTTTATTCTGTTTCCGCCGGACGCCGCCACAGCGGCGCTTAATTCCTCGTTCGTAAGCACCTGCCTGCCGTCTGCCGAGAGTATATAATCGCCTTTTTTTACTCCTGCGTTTTCCCCGGGGCAAACGCTGCCTGACGCGGTTTCAACCGTTGTAATATCAATAACCAGTACCCCGTCGGTATAAAGTTTCATACCGAACGGCGTGCCTAAAACCGAAACGTGCAGCTCGTCCACCACCTCAACGTTAACGGTGGTAAACGGAATTATTCCGAACGCTTTCAGCTTAACGTCAAATTCCTCACCTATTTTTTCGGTCTTTCCGGTTTGCGAGAGCTTTAAGCCCTCGTACTCGGCGGTAATGGGAACGGCGGTATTAAAGGTAAGCCCGTCCCCTTTTTTTATTTTATAGTCGTCGCTTATGCTTCCGTTAAGATATATAACCGCGCCGAAAACCGCAATGTCAAGCAGCAGCGCGAGTATAAAAACACACTTAAAAAAAACGCGCAAAATTTTCAAGAAAAATCACTTCCCTGAATTATTTTGCGCATTTTTCATATAAATAATTTAACAAATATTTCAGCCGAAAAAACCTTTTTGCGGTTTGGAAATATACCGCTCGGAATCGGTGTTTACAAGTATTGTTTCCTGCCCTATAACCTCAATTTCCGACCATGGGATTATTATATCCTCATCATGTCCGAATAGCCCCAAGGCGCGCGGTCTGCCCGGTATTACAAGCGCGCTTAAAGAGCCGTTTGATGTGTTGAACTCCACATCGTAAACATAGCCCAAAACGCAGCCGTTTTTAACGCAAACCACCTGTTTGTTGCGAAGATCCGCAATTTTGCAATTCATATGCTCTCACTCCCTGTTTTGAGTATATGAGCAAGCCTTTAAAATTAGTCTTCAAAAACGTTTTCGGGTTCTTCGTCGGTTTCTTCCCCGTCCTCGGTTTTTTCGGGCTTCTTTTCCTCAACCTCAATGCCAAGATCACGGCGTTTATCCAAATCCTCATCGGGGTGGTCGCGGTAATACGGGTCGATTATGCACTTTTTGATTGAGGGGAATGTGCAGAACTGAACCAGCAAGAACCTGAACGAAGGGAACAAAAGAATGTAAAGCAATATTTCAAAGGTAAGCGCCACAATGTAATAACCCGACGCAAGGAAAAGTATTCCCACATTCGCGGCATAAACCAGCAGAATTGAGAAAAAGCAGACTAAATTCATTTTCATATTTATAAAAACAAATTTAAAGCTGTTGCGGTATATCTGCTTTAATGAAAACTTAAAGGTGATTATAAGCGTCCATACAAAGTAATCCATTACCGTGAATATAAATAGCATACAAAGCGATATGCCGAGACCTACCGTTGACATTATGCCCTTGCTGCCGAAATAGAAGAAATAAACGTCAAACCCGAGAATAATATAAATCACGAGCTTTATTATGCCCGCAGGCAGCGCCTGTTTCCAGTTTTTCTTAACCGTATCCCACAAATCGCTCACGCCGAACGAGTGCTTATCCCGCGCGATGTTGCGCGTTACGTTGGTAAGCCCGGCGGACGCCAGCCCGTTTGTTAAAACCGGAAGTGATATAAGCCCGTAAACCAGATTTATTACTATGAATTTCCAGAAATTGCGGAAAAAGGTTTCAAAAAAAACTATAAAGCCCTTTTTCTTGGGCGCGTTTTTTGAAATTCCCGGTCCTTCCTTTTCATAATTGAATAAGCCGAAAAAGCCTGCCATTTAATTTTCCCCTATCTTATTTTTTCTTGTAGATAAGCTTTTCTCCCACCGAGAAATTCTTATAGCCCAAAATGTATGAAACACAGCTTACCGCCGGTATTACAAGCGGCAGTAAAAGCAAAAGTATAAGCCTTATAACCGAAAGGTCGGAAACGTAGGCGGCGCTGCCGCAGATCACCTGCGTAAGCGAATAAAACGCCGCGTTTAAAAATTTAAGCAGCACCACCGGGAATTTAGGCGATACGCCCGCCTTTGCAATAATCACAAAGAGTAAAAACAAGTATTCCGGAACCACCGCTATAAGCCCGATTTTAAGCCCTTTCAGCTTATCCTCCGCCTTATGCTTGAATTTCACAAGGTTGCTGTCGGTCGTGCCGATATGCCAGATATTCGGGTAAATGAATGAGAAAAGTATTAAAATACAAAATATCTGTGATACAGTAAGGAACGCCGCAGTTCCGCCCTTTGTCATTTCCGAGCGGATCTTGGATTCGCTTACGGTGAATCCCCTGCCCTCGTATTCAGCTTTTTTTGTGTCGTCCCCGTCGGCATAATAATATGTATAAAGCTCCTGCGGCTCGCTTGAATCGCTTGAAGTACCGTAAGCCTTATACCCCACATTTTTGGTAAAAGCCGCCGTTGCCAGCACGCTGAACGACATAACCACGAAAAAGCACATAATATTAACGACTATAAGCTTTAAAAAAAGCTTTGCGCCGGTTTTAAAATTTTCCTTCATTTCAGCACCTCATTTTAGTTAATATCTATTATAAACTATAAAAAAAATAAATGCAAGAGGACAAAACGTCTTCCCGCATTTTTAATAGTTTATTTACAAAATTATGGCTAAAACCACCGCGCCTACAATTATCGTAGCTATTGCGGCTATTAAAAGGCGTATCTGCCTTTTGCGCTTCATTCTGTTTCTTACGGTTTTTGGGCGGCAGCTGTCGTCATAGTGAAATGAAAAGCTGCTCGCCGCTTTTTTTAGCTGCTTTGCGCTTAAAGTGCCGTACTCCGGCGTGACATAAAACACAATTTTCTCAAAGAGCTTACTGCCCGTATTATTTACAACAATTACCGTTTTGCTTACACCTTTTACCATATTTTCGCCCCTCTTTTCAAGCTGTAAATATTGTGGACGGAAATATGGTAAAATATTCAAGTTAACATAAAAAAGTGGATAACTCGGTGGAAAAGTGGATTAAGTGGGCATAAAACGGGGCGAGTTATCCACCGCGGTTGCAAATATAAGGTTTTATGTTAATTAGTTGTAAAATTACAACCCGCCCTACAGAAACGTAAAGCGGGTTGCATTTATGCATTTTCCACAGCAAGTTTTTTAAGTTTAATTAAATCGAGAATATCTATTTTACCGTCAATCTTAATATCGCACTGCGGATTTTCCGCATAATCGGTATTCCCCGATATTATCTTCTTTCTGAGCATAGACAAATCGGTTGAATTGATTTTTCCATCGCCGTTTATATCGCCGCAAAAATATGTTCTGACCTTTAGCGGTGCGCTGCTTTCAGAGGCATAGGTTGTATCTGTTTCGGCTATTCGCTGATAAAATGTATATTCGGTATCTTCGCTAAGCCCCGTAAATACATTGCTTTTTTGCCATACCTTGCTATCGGTGCTGTATTCATAGCCTTCAACAGCAATTAGCACTACTGTATTATATGTCTTTGTCGCAACGGCAGGAGCATCTGGAGCAAAGGTATTATCTTTTATTAAGCGATAAGGGATATTATGCGATACAGCATATCTGTATGCTTCCGAGTTTTTATAACAATTAATAGTAAGGTGGGTGCAACCATCAAAAGCCCACCATCCTATACTTGCGACGCTGTCAGGTATTGTTATACTTGTAAGTCCGGTACATTCATAAAAAGACATTTCGCCTATACTAGTGACACTATCAGGTATGGTAATATCAGTAAGCCCAGTACAACCGTAAAAAGCAAATTCATCTATACTTACAACACTATTATCTGTTGTTACAATGCTGTTTTTACACCCGGCAATCAATTCTTTTTCGGCGGTATTGATAATACAATTTCCATCACTGTGATACACTTTATTACCCCTATCAACTGTAATACTTTCAAGGTTGACACAACCGTAAGATGCACCATAGCCTATACTTGTAACACTGTAAGGTATTTCTATACTTGTAAGCCCTGTGCATCCCCTAAAAGCACAATCGCCTATGCTCGCAACACTATCCGGTATGGTTATATCCGCAAGTCCTGTACAACCGTCAAAAGCAAAATCTCCTATACTCATAACACTATTAGGCACAGTTATAAATGTAAGTTCTGAACAATTCTCAAAGGCGTTATCGGCAACAGTAATTGTTTCATCTTTTATTGTATACTCTTTTAATTTATCTCTTACTTTTATCAGATGGTTGGAAATGTATAACGCACCATTCTCCCAATTTGAATTACAGCAATAATAATCAGTGCCGAAAAAGGCAGAATCTCCTATGCTAATGACACCGTTTGGTAATGTTATACTCGCAAGTTTGTTACACTGATAGAAAGCCAGATTACCTATGTGAGTGACACTGTCAGGAATTTCAATGTTCGCCAATCCGCTTACTCCAAAAGCGCCATCTTCTATGCTCGTGACATTGTCAGGTATAGTTATGCTTGTAAGTCCTGTGCAACCATCAAAGGCAGAACCTCCAATACTTGTAACACTTCCGTTTGATGGAATTAGGCTGTTTTTACAGCCGGCAATCAATTCTTTTTCGGCAGTATTGATAATACAATTTCCGTCACTATGATACACTTTATTACCCTTATCAACTGTAATGCTTTCAAGGTTGACACAATTAGAAAAAGCACCATTGCCTATACTTGTTATACAGTTTGGTATAGTTATACTTGTAAGTCCCCTGCAACCGTAAAAGGCAGAACCACCAATACTTGTAACGCTGCCGTTTGATGGAATTAAGCTGTTTTTACAGCCGACAACCAATTCCTTATCTGCGGTCTTTATTATACAGTTGCCATCACTGTGATACACTTTATTACCCTTATCCACCGTGATATTTTCAAGATTGTCACATCCGAAAAAAATCATAAAACCTATACTTATAATACCATTAGGAATATTTATGCTTGTAAGGCTTGTGCAACAGCCAAAAGCCCAATCGTCGATACTTACAACACTATCCAGTATGGTTATATGTGTAATTCTCTCGCACATTTTGAAAGCGCTATCGCCTATAATTGTAACGCCGTCAGGTATCTCTATGTTTTTTAATTCAGTACAACCATGAAAAGCATATTCACCTATATTTTTAACATTAGTAATTATTACATCAGTAATATCCGTTCCCCACGGTGCAGAATATGGAGTATAATTATCCATTTTTCCGCCGCTTTCAACACTGCAACTGATTGTTAGTACGGTGCCATCAAGCCGCCATATACAATCCACGGTTATTCCTTTTTTTACCTCTGCAAAGGCATCAAGAGGGGCAAACTAAGCAGCAACTATAATGGTGCAAAGCATAGCGCTTAGCAGTTTTTTAACCGTTTTCTTTTTAATCATTTATATTCACCTTTCTTCAGGTTCCTTTGCCCAAACCCCGATTTTCAAACCATTGCTTTTCACTGCGGCAACAATATCGTTCCATATTTCTTTACTGGTTTTTTCTTTAATGTAGTGAACACCCCGTTTTTGCTTAGTTATACCCTCTAAGGCAAGAATCGGGCGGTCAAACGGCTTGTCCGAGCAGGGAAAGAATGAATATATTTCATCCTTTTTTGCTTTTTCGTTATACATTTTACCCTTATATATCTTGTTATTGCTTTCTTTGTCAAGTAAATTCACTGTAACCGTTTTAAAGCAATCCGAACATTCGTTATTTTCTATATCACCGTCAACAACAAACACCGTATCTAAAACAAATTCACCGTTTACTCGACTGCCGAAAATAATAATATCGTTTTCATGTAAATCTTTCAAAATCGGGTATTTGTTTTGCATACAGTTGCTATAATAAAAGTGATCGCCGAAAACATAAGGGTCTGTATTCAACAGTCCGTTATCCGCACTTTTACAACCGCCGTTGCAGTTCTCTGATGTAACGTCTGTTTTATCATTATCAGACGAATGCAGAAGTAATGTATGTGCATAATACTTATTGCCGTTAAAATTTTCACGGCTTGCAATTGAATAAGACTCCCATTCACCCCAAAAATATCCTGATTCATTTTTGCTTTCACCGTCATCTTCAAGGAATAAAATTTTATTTTCAATAAGCTTTCTTTTATGCCTTCCTCTATTCCATGAGATTTCGCCTTCCCTGCGGTCATAACCGCCCGGATGCATAAACTGAATAATGTTTTCGCTATTCAAAAAAATCCCCCGTTCAAGTAAAAAAGTATACCCTTAAATTTCCTGTTTTTGTTATTATTTTATCATACAATAATCTTGATTTCAAGACAATTTCCCATTTTTATCCTTTTATTCAAAAATACAAAAACTTTTTTTATTTGAACTCTCGTTTTTTTGTTACAGACAAAAATCAGCCCGCTGCTGTCGGTTGAAACCGATAACAACGGGCTTTAGTTTTATAATTCCGAATTACGCATTGCGAATTCCGAATTAAAATTTTCTGAATGAATATGCCAAGAGGGCACATTTTCAAAGCGGCTGATTACAGCTTTTCAAGCATAGCGTCTATTGAATCGTCATTCTTAAAATCAATATCGCACGGCTTTTTGCAGAGCGACCAGCTTTCGGTGTGGGTAACGGTCTCGCCCGGCTTTACGGTTTTAAGCTCACCGAGCGACTCAACCTCAATCATACTGTCGTTGGTATATGTTTCAAAGGAGCAGCCGCCGTCGGGGTAATTTCCGTTCGGGTGGTTTGTATCAAAGCTCTTGCATAAAATATCGTCGTTAAGGCAGAAATAAACCGTGCCGCAGTTAAGGTCAAAGCCCAGCTTTATAGGCTGCTCGTACCTTTCATCCTGCCTGAGTGTTACATACTTTCTGCCCCAGTAAATGCGGTCGTTGCTCATATCGGTATAGGGCCAGACCGATATAATCCTGTTGGAAAGCAGCCCCGTATCGTTAGTGTTCATAGGTATAATAAGCGTTCCGCCCTTTTCGGAAACCGAAAGTCCCCAAATTGCAAAATTCTTATCCTTTTCGGAAATATTTTTAACGCGCATAATAACCTGCATATTCGCGTCATCCGCGTCCATTTTAATTTCAAGGCTTTTAGCCGCGCCGTTTTCAACCTCGGGATTCGGTGTAAACACCGCGCCGTCATCGGTAATTTCATAGCTTATAGGCTCTAAATCGGGGTAATATGTTTCGGGGTAGCTTTCGGGAGACAGCCATATTCTGTGCCCGCCGAGGTTTTCCCAGCGCTTGCCCTCGCCGAAATAATCGGTAAATTCCTTATCCGACTTTGAGCCGAACGCCTTGCGGTTGGCGCACATAAGGTTTTGCCCGCCCACATAGCCGAAACGTATTATTCTGGGTCCTATATCAACTGTTACATACGCCTCAATTACGCCGTTTGTAACGCAAATGCAGCGCCCGTAATCCTTAAAGCTTTCAATTTCTTTTATGCTTACCATAAAAAGTCACTCCGTTTTTATAATTTTTGCGGTATACTCCGCCCCGCAAGGCTGCGGCATGGGTAAGGCAAGTGAGAACATATCCGTTGCGCGGCACTCCGCGGCAAAAAGTCGTTTCGCGCAGCCATGCAGCCTTTCAATATCCGATACGCGGGTTATAACCGGTATGGGAGACATTTCAGCCGCCTGTTTTAAGTGCTCTTCGCCGTTTTTGTTAAAGCCGAGCACCCTTACATACGGCGGTGGTTTCATAAAGAACTCGTTATCCAGCCCTAAAAAAGCCGACAGCGCAAGCCGCCTTATTCTCGCGTGGGTATACCGCTTGACCTTAACTGTATTATACAATTCTTCCGTGCTGCTTGCAAGCCTTATTGCAGAAAAAAGTTTATTTTCTATTCCCTCGCTTATATCGGGCAGTTTTTTAAGGTCTTCGGACGTTTTTTGCCTTAAAACCGCAAGTATTGCGCGGTCGAGCCTTTTAATATCCGCCGCCGTTTCGGTGGTAAAAAATTCGCGAGCCTCGGGCGGTATATATTTTTTGCAAAAATCAATATCCCCCGCCCGCATTTTTTCGCGCAAAATGGATGCTGCGGCATAGCCGTTTTCGGCTGTTTCGGAATCGTGCGCAGCGCCCCGCCGCCGAACGGTTAAAAATTCCATATCGGCATTTATTGCCCTTGCCGCCGCAATATATTCTATTGCAAGGTTATTGTTAGCGCCGCAGAGCAGGTTTTCGCCTATCCCCGCCGCCTTTTCACGCGCCGCAGCAAAGGTAAGCCCCAAATCAAGGTATTTTTTAAGCCGTTCTTTATATTCATCCGCCGAAAGCACGTCCGCCGCGTTTTCAAGCTTTTTTACGTCTCCGCACTCGCTGCCGAAGATAAGGCTTTCGCACCCGAAAGCCGATAATACCGACACACCGCCCAGCGCAAAGTTTTGGGCGGTTGACATGGCGTAGCTTACGGGAATTTCAAGCACAATATCCGCACCGCAGGCAAGCGCGGCGGTGGCTCGCTTTCTTTTATCAAAAATCGCAATATCGCCGCGCTGCACAAAATTCCCGCTTATTGCGGCAATAACCGTGCCGTGGCGGCGCGCCTCGGTTAAAAGGTATTTATGCCCCGTGTGCAGGGGGTTAAACTCCGCTATAACACCGATTGCCGACAAAATATCACTTCTTTGCAAAAAAAACTTGAAAAAATGCCTTATATACAGTATTATATATTAGTTAGGTAATACTTTTCAAGGATAAATTAAATTTTTTACCAAAGGAAGTTTTAAGTATGAAAATTTTTGTTGTAAACGCGGGCAGTTCCTCTTTGAAATATCAGCTTATCGATATGGATAACGAGCAGGTACTCGCAAAGGGTCTTTGCGAAAGAATAGGCGTTACGGGCGCTATTTCGCACAAAACGGCCGACGGCAGAGAATACTCCGCCGAGACCCCCATGCCCACCCACAGCGAGGCTTTTGAGGCGGTAGTTTACGCACTTACCAAAAGCGACGCCAAGGTTATTGATTCGTTTGATGAAATTTCGGCTATCGGTCACCGCATAGTACAGGGCGGCAGCATTTTCCCGAACAGCTGCCTTGTAACGCCCGATGTTATTGATAAAATTGAGGAGCTCGGCGCATTGGCACCGCTGCACAATCCCGCGCATGTGCTGGCAATCCGCGCCTGCATAAAGACCTTCGGTGATAAAATTCCGCAGGTGGTTGTGTTTGATACCTCATTCCACCAGACAATGCCGCCCAAAGCCTATATGTACCCACTGCCCTATGAGTATTACGAGAAGTACGGCGTTCGCAAATACGGCGCGCACGGCACATCCCACCGCTTTGTAAGCGACAGAGTAGCCGCAATTGAGGGCAAGCCGAAGAAAGACCTTAAAATCATCACCTGCCACCTCGGCAACGGCTGCTCCATTACCGCCATTAAGGACGGCGTGTGCGTAGATACCTCAATGGGCTTTACCCCGCTTGACGGCTTTATGATGGGCACCCGCTCGGGAACCCTCGACCCCTCGGCGCTTACCTACATAGCCGAAAAGGAGCATTTATCCCCCGAGGATGTAAATACCGTTTGCAATAAAAAATCGGGTATGCTCGGAATTTCCGGTATTTCAAACGATAACCGCGATATTTGCGCCGCGGCAGAGGCGGGCAATAAACGCGCGCAGCTTGCAATAGAAATGCAGAGATATGAAATTCTCAAATTCATAGGCTCTTACATTGCCGCTATGAACGGCGTTGACGCCATAGCCTTTACCGGCGGCATAGGCGAAAACGACCCCGAGCTGCGCAAATCGGTTTGCGATAATTTAAGCTTTGTAGGCGTTGAAATTGACGACGCGCAAAATAAGCTCCGCGGTAAGGAGGTTAAAATTTCCACCGATAACAGCCGCGTAAACGTTTACGTTATTCCGACGAACGAGGAGCTTGCCATAGCAAGAGATACACTTGCCATAATTTCCAAATAATCATAATCGGAGGGCTTTATGAATATCACCGAAATTAAACAAAAAATAGAAAACGGCGCTTTTGATAAGGATTTTACAATGCTTTACGGCGATGTAAGCGCTGCCCGCGCGCGTTACAGCGCCACGTGCAACAGCTTTTGCGATATTTTTTCGGAAAGAGAGGGCATACGCCTTTTCTCCGCCCCCGGCAGAACCGAGGTGGGCGGCAACCACACCGACCACCAGCACGGCTCGGTGCTTGCGGGCGGCGTTAATCTTGACGTTATAGCCGTAGTCGCCCCGAACAGCGACGGCAAAGTCCGCATTAAGTCCGAGGGCTACGATATGGACGTTATAGATATTGCCGAGCTTGAAAAGAACGAAGCCGAGCACGGCCGTGCTTCCGCGCTTATACGCGGCGTGCTTTCCCGCTTTAAGGAGCTCGGCTGCGCGCTTTCGGGCTTTAACGCTTATACCACTTCAAACGTTCTTAAAGGCTCGGGGCTTTCCTCTTCCGCCGCGTTTGAGGTTTTGGTGGGTAATATTGTAAACGGCATGCTCTTTGAAAACAGGGTGGATGAAATTACCGTTGCCAAAATAGGGCAGTATGCCGAGCGCGAATATTTCGGCAAGCCCTGCGGTCTGCTCGACCAAATGGCAAGCTCGCTCGGCGGGTTTACCTATGCCGATTTCTTCGACCCGTCAGAGCCGATAACCGAAAAGATAAACCTTGATATTCACTCTTTCGGCTACACCCTTTGCGTTGTAGATACCGGCGGCAACCACGCAAATTTAACTCAGGATTACGCCGATATTACAATAGAATGTAAAAAAATCAGCAACGCGCTGGGGGTTGATTTCCTGCGCGACGCCGATTCCGACCGTTTTTATAAGAGTATTCCCGAGCTGCGCCGCTCCTGCGGCGACCGCGCCGTGCTGCGCGCTTTCCATTTCTTCAACGAGCAAAACCGCGTTGAGGAGCAGAAAGCAGCGCTGAAAGCCGGTGATTTTGAAAGTTTTTTAAGGCTTGTTAACGAATCGGGCGAGTCCTCTTACGATTATCTGCAAAACCTTTATTCCAATTCGGACGTTGCCGAGCAGGGCTTACCGCTCGCGATTGCTTTAACTAAGAAATTTTTAAACGGTAAGGGCGCCTGCCGCGTTCACGGCGGCGGCTTTGCGGGAACAATACAGTGCTATATTCCCACCGGAATTTTAGCCGATTACAAGAAAATGATTGAAGCTGTTTTCGGGTGCGGCAGCTGCTGCGTTCTCAATATCCGTCCGATAGGCGGCTACGAAATTAAATAAACGATATTTTAATCATCAAAAATCCCCCGGTAAAACATGTTGTTTTACCGGGGGATTTTTTGTTTGCAACAACCCCACTGGCTTTGCCGCCCATAGGTCCCTTCTTTTTGACGTATGTCAAAATAGAGGGGAGCTGTCAACGAAGTTGACTGAGGGGTATTTTTCTAATATCTACCATCTAACATCTAATGTCTAAATTGGCCGAGGGGTATTCTTCTAATATCTACCGTCTGATATCCGATATAAAACTTATCAAACCGTAAATTTATGGAATACCTTTTTACCCTTTTTGAGTATTACTTCATTTTCAAAGGCGCTCTTTTCAAGGGCAAATTTCGGGTCGGTCACCTTTTCGTCGTTCACGCTCACGCCGCCCTGCTGAACCAAGCGCCGCGCCTCGCCGTTAGAGGCGGCAAGCCCGCCATTTACCATCATAGCCAAAATGCCTATTTCGCCGTCTGTAAAGTCATCGTCTGAAAGCTTGGTAGAGGGCATATCGGCGTGCGAGCCGCCGCCCGCAAATATTGCGCGAGCCGCCGCCTGCGCCTTTTCGGCTTCTTCCTCGCCGTGCACAAGTTTTGTAAGCTCATATGCCAAAATTTCCTTTGCGGTGTTGAGCTGACTGCCCTCCCACTCGTCCATTTTGTCAATTTCTTCAAGCGGCAGGAATGTAAGCATGCGTATGCACTTTAAAACGTCCGCGTCGGCAACGTTGCGCCAGTACTGGTAAAATTCATAGGGCGAGGTCTTTTCGGGGTCGAGCCATACAGCGCCCGAGGCGGTCTTGCCCATTTTCTTGCCCTCGGAATTAAGCAGCAGGGTTATTGTCATAGCATATGCGTCTTTGCCCAGCTTTTTGCGTATAAGCTCGCTGCCGCCTAACATATTAGACCACTGGTCGTCGCCGCCGAACTGCATATTGCAGCCGTACTCTTTAAAGAGGTGGTAAAAATCGTAGCTCTGCATTATCATATAGTTAAATTCAAGAAAGCTAAGCCCCTTTTCCATGCGCTGCTTGTAGCACTCGGCGCGCAGCATATTATTAACCGAGAAGCAGGCGCCCACGTCGCGCAAAAGGTCAATGTAATTAAGCTTTAAAAGCCAATCGGCATTGTTTACCATTTGCGCCTTGCCCTCGCCGAATTCTATAAAGCGGCTCATCTGCTTTTTAAAGCAATCGCAATTGTGCTGTATCTGCTCGGGGGTCATCATTGAGCGCATATCGGTTCTGCCCGAGGGGTCGCCTATATACCCCG
>OIYS01000388.1_pt1 | contig 31863 bp, 29 predicted proteins | sample 1588271 | NCBI WGS metagenome assembly OIYS01 (sample SAMN03283286) | human gut metagenome | biome: human-associated habitat; material: feces | host: Homo sapiens | place: Peru | collected 2012
CCTACATTTTTCTATATTTTTTAATAGATAAAAATGTTTTTATGCGGACGGGTTTAGAACCCGTCCCTACATTGTAAAAATGTATTATTAATTTATAATGCATTTTTTACACAAATTACATGTTATATAAATGTTTTAATTTCAAATTATTGACAATTATAGCAAAAAAAAATATAATAATCACATAAAAAAATAAAAAGAGTGATTAGATGAAAAAAGTGATAATAGGCATATATAGAAACTGCGATTTTGTAACTATGCTATCTAGTGTATTTGGAATTATAGGAATAATATGTGCATTTAATGCACATATTAATTTAGCCATATTTTCACTTGTTATGAGTGGAATTTGCGATTCTTTTGACGGTGTACTTGCCAGAAAAAGAAATAATACTAAAAAAGAAATGGTATATGGTTGTGAAATGGATTCACTTTCAGATATAGTTTGCTTTGGAGTATTGCCAATTGTTATATCAATAAATGACGGAATAAATGAATGGTGGGCAAATGTAGTTTATATTATATATGTTCTTACAGGAATAATAAGGCTTGCATATTACAATACTTTATACCACATAGATGAAAATTCAAAAGGATATTTTATAGGACTTCCAATAACAAGTGTAGCAATATTATACCCGGTATTTTGGCTAATATTTAGAATGAATGAATTAGCTAATTCAAGTGTAGTAATAATACTAATGTTTTTAAGTTTAGCAATATCGTACATAACAAGGGTAAAGATAAAAAAAATAGATATAAAATGGAGATTAGTATTAGCAACATTAGGAGTTTTATTTATAGTGGTAGCAATAGTAATAAAACACTTAATCTAACAAAAGAGGAGGAAATGATGAATAATTTGTATACAAATAAAAAAGGAATAACCATAGTTGCATTAATTATAACAGTAATATTAATGCTCATACTTGCGTCTGTATCTGTAACTGTTTCAATAAATGGTGGATTATTCGAAAATACAAAAAATGCAAAATTGAGAACAGAAATAACAGAAATTCAAGAAAGATTAATGAAAAAAATAATGATAAATGAAGGACAAGTACTAAATGGAACAATAAATGAGGTGTTAGGAATAGATAGCCAGTATAACGATAAATTAAAAATAGAAAATAGCAAAATAGTGTATTTGAAGGATAAATGGTCTGAAAAACAAATTAGTGAGCTACAAGAAATGGGTATATCTGAAAGCAATTAATATTTAACAGTAAAGCAATGAAAATTTCATTGCTTTATTTTTTAGTATGTGATATAAATAAAGAAAAAAAGGGAGGCTGATTTTTTTGAAAATAAAAGACATTAAAGAGTTAGAAAAACAGGCAAATGATATAAGAATTGGCATAATAGAAGCAGTACACAGTGCAAACTCAGGACACCCAGGAGGATCATTATCTATAGCAGATGTACTTACAGTTTTATATTTTAATCAAATGAATATTGACGAAAACAAACCAAAAGATAAGTGTAGAGATAGACTAGTTTTATCAAAAGGACATTGTGCGCCTGCATTATATAGTACTTTGGCACAAAGAGGTTTTTTTGATAAAGACCTTTTGAAAACATTAAGAAGTATAAATGGAAATTTACAAGGACATCCAGATATGAATAAAGTGCCAGGAGTAGATATGACAACAGGTTCACTTGGACAGGGATTATCTGTGGCAAATGGTATGGCACTTGCATCAAAATTAGATGGAGAAGGAATAAGAGTATATTGCATTTGTGGAGATGGAGAAATGCAAGAAGGACAAATTTGGGAAGCTGCAATGACATCAAGCCATTACAAGTTAGATAATTTGTGTGTAATAGTAGATAATAACAATTTACAAATTGATGGAAATGTAGATAAAGTTATGAACATATATCCATTAGATGAAAAATTTAAAAGTTTTGGTTTTGAAGTAATTAATGTAGATGGGCACAACATTGAAGAACTAATAAAAGCCTTCAACCAAGCTAAAAAAATAAAAGGAAAACCAACAGCAATTATTGCAAATACAATAAAAGGAAAAGGTGTATCATTTATGGAAAACCAAGCTGGATGGCACGGAAAAGCACCAAATGATGAAGAATATGAACAAGCAATGAAAGAGCTTACAAGCAAATATAATAATTAATTAAAATAGCCACATTAAAGCCTTACTTTTCTAAAATATAAATGTGGCATAGTAATGGAGGGAATATATGAATATAAATAGAAAAATAGCTACAAGGCAAAGCTATGGAGAAACTTTAGCAAAGCTTGGCGAAAAAAATAAAGATGTTGTAGTATTTGATGCGGATTTATCTGGTGCAACCAAAACATCAATATTTGCAAAACAATTCCCAGAAAGATTTTTCGATATGGGAATAGCAGAACAAGATATGATGAGCACAGCTGCTGGAATATCTACATTTGGAAAAATACCATATGTAAGCACATTTGCAGTATTTGCAGCTGGAAGAGCATATGATCAAATAAGAAACAGCATATGCTATCCTAAATTAAATGTAAAAATTTGTGCAACTCACGCAGGTATAACAGTAGGAGAAGATGGAGCAACACATCAAATGCTAGAGGACTTAGGAATGATGAGAGGGCTACCTAATATGACAGTACTTTGCACATCAGATGATATACAAACTAAATGGGCAGTGGAAGAAATTTCTAAAATAAATGGACCAGTATACTTAAGGCTTTGCAGACTAGGAACACCTGTTATATATGATGAAACTCAAAAATTTCAAATAGGGAAAGCCGTTCAAATAGGAGAAGGAACAGATGCAACTATATTTGCAACAGGAGTAACAGTTGCCGAAAGCTTAAAAGCACAAGAAGAACTAGTAAAAGAAGGAATAAATGTAAGAGTAGTAGATGTGCACACAATAAAACCAATAGATGAAGAAACAATAATAAAATGTGCAAAAGAAACTAAAAAATTGATAACTGTAGAAGACCATAACGTAATAGGAGGGCTTGGAACAGCAATTTCAGATGTACTTACTCAAAATTATCCAACTAAACTTACAAAAATAGGAATAAATGATACGTTTGGAAAATCTGGAAAAGCAGAAGAATTGCTGGAATATTATGGACTAACAGCAGAAAATATAATAAAAAAAGTAAAAGAAATTTAAACTTTAAGCAGTTGGAGACGCGTCTGAATTACGTGAAATTAATGCAAAAATTTTCACGCAATTCAGACGCGTCTCCAACTGCTTAAAATTAAATTTGATAAATTAACCTTTTTTTCTATTTATTTCTATTGATTTTTTACTTAATTATCATTATAATGTAAGTGTGAATTTGTATAAATTTGAGGTAGAAAGATGATAGAATTTAAAAATGTTTCAAAAACATACAGTACAGGTACAGAAGCTGTACATAATGCTAACTTTAAAATAGAAAAAGGAGATTTTTGCTTCTTGGTAGGAGCATCTGGTTCAGGAAAATCTACACTTATAAAACTTATATTAAAAGAAGAAGAACCTACAGAAGGTAATATTATAATAAATGGAAAAGATACTACATTTTTAAAACCTAAAAGAGTTCCATATTTAAGAAGAAGTATGGGAGTAGTATTCCAAGACTTTAGACTTTTATCAGATAAAACTGTATATGAAAATGTAGCATTCGCAATGAACATTGTTAAAGCTACTCCAAGACATATAAGAAGACAAGTTCCAATGGTACTTTCTCTTGTTGGGTTAAGTGGAAAAGCTAAAATGTACCCAGATGAATTATCTGGAGGAGAGCAACAAAGAGTTGCATTAGCAAGAGCACTAGTAAATAATCCATCTATGATAATTGCAGATGAACCAACAGGAAACTTAGACCCAGAAACAGCTTGGGAAATAATGAACCTTTTAAATGAAATAAACTTAAGAGGTACAACATTAGTTATTGCAACACACGCTAAAGACATTGTAGATAAAATGAAAAAAAGAGTTATTGAAATAGACAAAGGTATTATAGTAAGAGATGATAGAAAAGGAGGATACTCGAAATGAGATACAATGTAATTAGCTATTTCATAAGTGAAGGCTTTAGAAATGTATTTAAAAACAAAAAATCAACCTTCTCGTGCTTAGGAGTTATGTGTGCTACAATGTTTATGTTTGGTGTATTTTTCGCAATAGGACAAAATGTTAATAATATAGTTTCTGAAATTGAGGGTTCACAAGCTATAAGAGTGTTTGCCTTACAAGATGCAACACAAGAAGAAATAGAAAAATTGGGAGAAGAAATAAGCCAAATTAATGGAGTAAATAAAATAGAATTTAAAACAGCAGAGGATGCTTATAATGAAGTAAAAGAAGGCTTAAAAGATAGACCGGGAGTGCTAGATGCGCTTGAGGTATCTGCATTTTCAGCATCATACATAGTTACTTTAACAGATTTAGACTTAAATACAAGTGTTCAAGAAAACATTTTAAAATTAGACAATGTAAAAAGAATTACAAGTAACAATCAAACAATAGAAGCTCTTTCAAAAGTTGCAAAATGGATAAGAATTGTAACAGGAACATTACTTGGAATTTTAATTGTTATATCAATATTTATTATATCAAACACTATAAAATTAACAGTTCACGCTAGAAGAAAAGAAATTTCTATTATGAAATATGTGGGAGCAACAAATGGATTTATAAGAGCACCATTTATTATAGAAGGTGTTATTATAGGAATAATATCTTGCATACTTTCAGTAGCACTAATCGGAGGAATGTATAATTTAATTACAAGTAAATTAATTGCATCTCCTACATTCCAAACAATAGGAGTAAGCATTTTAACATTTAATAAGCTATTTGGTGAAATTGTGGCAGTATACTTGGTTTTAGGAATAGGAATAGGAATTTTAGGAAGTTCAATTTCAATGAAAAAATATCTTGAAGTATAGTTAAAAAAGCAAATATATATAGGCGGTGATGCTTGTGAAGAAAAAGTTTATAATGGTTTTAATAGTTGTTTTACTAATATGCACAGCTTATTCTACAATAAATGCTGAGAACTTAAGCGATTTACAAGCACAAAAAGAACAAATAAAAAATGAATTAAGCAGTGCAAATGAAAATTTAGAAGGCTTACAAGTAGAACTTACTGAAGCACTAGAAGAGGTAAGTAAAGTTGAGGTACAAATTGCAGAAGGAGAAGCTGAACTAGAAGAAACTACTGCAAAATTAGAAGAACTAGAAAAAGAAATAAAGCAAATACAAGAAAAATTAAATGTTATAGAAACAGACTATGAAAAACAAAAAGATATGTTTGAAAAAAGAATAGTAGCATTATATGAAATGGGAGAAACAACATATTTAGATGTTTTACTAAGCTCAAAAAGTATTACAGACTTTATTTCTAACTACTATTTAATAGGAGAAGTAGCACAATACGATAGTGAACTATTAGACACTATTGAACGAGAAAAAAATAAAATAGAACAAATAAAAGAACAAATAACACAAAAAAATAATGACTTAAAATTGGCTAAAACAAACCAAGAAAAAACATTAATTGCATTAGAAAATGCGAAAACTATTAAAAATAGCTATGTAAATAACTTAACACAAGAAGAACAAGCAATTAAAACAAAGATTGACGAATATCAATCTCAATTGAATAGTTTAGATTCAAAAATTCTAATTTTAACTACAGGTGAAATTGGAGAAGATTATGTTGGAGGAGAATTCTTATGGCCTGCACCAGGATATAAAACCATAACATCTCCATTTGGAACAAGATTTCACCCAATATTGCATATATATAGAACTCACTATGGAATAGACATAGGAGCACCTAAAGGAGCATATGCTGTGGCTGCAAATTCTGGTGTGGTTACCACAGCATCATACTTATCTTCATATGGAAATGCAGTAATTATAGATCACGGCGGAGGAGTTTCAACAGTATATGCACACGGTTCTGAAATATTAACAACTGTTGGAACAAAGGTAAATAAAGGAGACATCATAATGAAAGTTGGTTCAACGGGACTTTCAACAGGACCACATTTACACTTTGGAGTTACAGTTAATGGAAAGTATGTAAACCCTATGCCATACTTAACAGGAACGAATTAGTGCTCAAACTATAAAAAAATCAAGTGAAAACAAACTTGTATATAAAAACGGAGGAAAAAATGAAAAAGAAAATTTTATTTGTAATTATATTATTATTTGTAATGGTATCTAGTCATATTTTAATTGCATTTGCTGCAAATAAATCGCAATTGCAACAAGAAAGTTCTGATCTTAAGAATAAAATTGATCAAACCAAAAATGAACTTGGAGAAGTAGAAAGCAATTTAACAGGTGTTATGGCACAAATACAAGAGCTAACTACAAAAATTTCCGAATATCAAAATCAAATAGACGACTTGAATTCACAAATATCTGGGTTAGAAGACCAAATAACAGAAGCAGAAGCTAACTTGAAAAAGGCAGAAGAGGATTACAATTTACAAAAAGATAGATTACAAAAAAGAATTGTAGCATTGTATGAAATGGGAGAAACAACTTATTTAGATGTATTACTTTCTTCGGCTAGTATAACAGATTTTATAGATAAGTATTATATAGTTTCTGAAATAGCAGAATACGATAATAACTTATTAGATTCTATAGAAAAAAACAAAAACCAAATAGAAGATGCTAAGAAAACACTAGAAGATAGCAAAGCACAAATAGAAAGCTTAAAAAGTAGTAAAGAAGCTACAGCAAATGCATTAAAAGATTCGCAAGCAGTAAAAAAACAATATGCAAGTGAATTAACAGATGAACAACAAGAATTAAAAACAAAAATAGAAGAAATGGCAGAAGACCAAAGAGCAATCCAAAAAGAATTAGAAGAAATAGCAAGAAAAGAAGCAAATTCAGGTGGTACAACAATAATAAATGGTTCACCAAGCGACTATGGATATGTATTCCCAGTAGCAGGATTATCTATATACAATATAAACAACAGACATTATCCTTCTTATAGTGGACATACAGGTGTAGATATAAATATTAATGTAGTAGGAAAAAGTGTAGTAGCTGTAAAAGCAGGAACTGTTGAAACATCAAAAGCATTAAAAAATTCAAATGGTTCTTATAGAAGTTATGGCGAATATATAGTAATAAACCATCACGATGGAACAATGACACTTTATGCACATATGTTAGCAGGTTCAAGAAGAGTTATTCGAGGACAGAGTGTGGCACAAGGACAAGTAATTGGAACAGTTGGAAGTACAGGAAATTCAACAGGACCTCATTTACATTTTGAAGTAAGAGTAAAAGGAAGATGTGTGAATCCGTTACCATATTTAGGAGCTTAATTTGCATAAATTATATTTTTAATAATATAAATAATATAAGGAATAATAAAACTTGCCGCATTAAATTTGGTATTTAGTAAATGCGGCAATAGTTTTGCTAATTAAAAGAAATATTTGGAGGTAAAATATGAATTTTGACAAGAAAAACAATATCTACAAAATAATAATGATAATAGTAGTAACAGCACTAGTTACATTTTTGCTTTCGTCTGTAATTTTTTATAATTATTATATGAAAACAGATGGCGGAAATATAACAGCTTTATCTAAATATATAAATATATCGAATTCTACAACTACATTAGAACAAAAAATTGAAATATTAAAAAAGTATTTAGAAAAAGAATATATAGGCGAACTTGATGAAGAAAAAATGGTAGAATCTGCACTTAAAGGGTATGTAGAAGGAATAGGAGATAAGTACACAGAATATTTAACTCCAGATGAATTAGAAGACCTTATGACTTCAGTAAATGGCAATTATGTTGGAATAGGAATTTATATGACACAAGATAAAGAAGGAAATATTGTAGTGTTACTTCCAATAGAGGGATCTCCAGCAGCGGAAAAAGGGTTAAAAACAGGAGATATTATTAATAAAATAAATGGAGAAGAATGTAAAGGACTTGAACTAACAGAAGTATCTAACAAGGTAAAGGGAGAAGAAGGAACAACTGTAAATTTAGAAATATTAAGAGAAAATGAAATTATAAATGTAGATGTAGAAAGAAAAACTGTAGAACTTAAATATATAGATTCAAAAGTATTAGAAGGTAATATTGGTTATATAGAGCTATTAGCATTTGACGAAGGAGCTACAATAAAATTTAAAGAAGAATTAACAAAACTAAAAGAACAAAATGTAAAATCATTAATAATAGACTTAAGAGATAATGGAGGAGGATTAGTAACAGAAGCAATTTCTTTATCAGAAATTTTTGCACCAATGGGAAATGTTGTTTTAAAGTCGTATGATAAGGACGGAAAAGAAACAGTAACCAAATCTACCAATATTAATACCGAAAAAATGGAAGTGGTTGTTTTAGTAAATGAGAACTCCGCAAGTGCAACAGAAATTTTTGCAGCAGCAATGCAAGATAATAATTTAGCGACGATAGTAGGAACAAAAACTTTTGGCAAAGGCGTAATGCAAGAGGTACAGCCACTAAAAATAGGAGGGGCATTAAAAATAACAATAGAAGAATTTAAAACACCAAATGGAAACACTATACACAAAGTAGGAATAACACCAGATATAGAAGTAGAAAATAATGAAAAAGAAGATACACAGCTTCAAAAGGCAATAGAATATTTAAACAAAAAATAGAGTTTAGGCATATAGTAATTAGGGAATAATTACTATATGCTTTTTTATTACATAAAAATATGATAGTGTAAAGTAATCTATGAAAAATCTAAGGGCGATTTTAATCGCCCGCACTTAGAAGAAATTACTAAAAAAGAACATTTTAGGAGGAATTTATGAAAATTGGTTTAGCCCTATCTGGTGGCGGAATTAGAGGAATTGCTCACGCTGGGGTGATTAAAGCATTAGAAGAAAGCAATATAAAAATAGACATTATTGGTGGCACAAGCTCAGGCAGTATGATTGCAAGTTTATATGCACTAGGATATAAACCAGATGAAATTTATGGACTTTTTAAAAAATATGCAAGTACAATAGTTAAATTAAATAGCAACATAATAAGAAAAGAAATAAAAAACTTTATTATAAATCATAGAATAAAAAGCCAAGGAATAAATAATGGAGAATTTATAGAAGAAATTTTTAATAAAAAGGCAAAAGAAAAGGGAATAAACAATATAAATGAAATAGAGATGCCATTAGCTATACCAGCTGTTGATATAACAAAAAGCAAAGAATGCATATTTACATCAAGCCAAATAAATGAAGAAAACTATGTATCAAATATAGAAGTTGGAAAAGCAGTAAGGGCAAGTAGTAGTTTTCCAATAATTTATGAACCAATGAAATATGAAGAAAAATTACTATTAGACGGAGGAGTGTTAGACAATGTTCCGGTAAAAGCTGTAAAAAAATTAGGAGCAGAAAAGGTGATTGCAGTAAACTTTGATAGTGACAAAATAGACTTGGAAAGCAATGCAATAGATATTATAATGAAAGTATCGGATATAATGGGAAGACAAATATCAGAAGAAGATTTAAAATTAAGTGATTATATAATTACAGTCCCAACAGATGGAACAGGCATACTAGATGTGAGTAAGATAGATTATTGCTATGAATCTGGGTATGAGATTGCAAGAGAACAAATAAAAAATATGAGTTTTTAAGAGTGTGTAAAGAATTTTTTGTAAAATGAAAATACCTTTTATGATATAATATAGATATATCATAAAAGGTATTTTTTTCACTACATTAAATTGTAAAAATTGTAATTTGTTGTAGGGGCGATTTTAATCGCCCGAAATAGAATATGATTACAATTATTTTTGTTCAATTATGCAATAATATTTATCAATATTCTCAACCGGGCGGGTTTGGAACCCGCCCATACAAATTTAATAATGTGTTTTTATATTTGCGGTCGATTAAAATCGCCCCTACAACAAATTAAATATGAATTAGAAAAAATTAGGGTAGGTTATTATTGACAAAAACTGGTAAATATTATATATTATTCTCAGTAAAGAAGTTCTGAAATTTATTGAGTACAGCTATGCACTCAATACAGTAACCTGAAAGGAGTGATTTACTGAATTTATTTATGCAACCTAATATTCACACAAAAAGGAGGAATGAATTCAATTAAAACAGTCGGCAAAGAAATTAAATTACATTTTCTATAAGGAGGCAAATACAATGAAACGGATTTTTTCAATGCTTATGGTAATTGTAATGCTTTTTACGATGATGTCGATGCTTTCGACAAGTGCATATGCTTTTCCAGGATACTATTTTTGGTTTCCCAATAATATGCATGTGCGCATCTATCATCCTTCTTCTGGAATGTATTTAGGAATTGACAGGGAAGGAAATGAAGTAAACGGAGCTCGTATTCAACTTCAGAGGTATGAGGAAGGCAATCAAAACCAAATTTTCTATTTGAAAGCAATTAGCTATGATGCAAATGGGCGTATCCAGTATCAAATTCGTGTTCATGGCGAAAGCGAAATGGTTCTTGAAATACGGAATTCTTCTCATGAAGATTGGGCAGAGGCAGCACAATGGACGACACATGAAAGTGACTGTGCAAAATGGTATTTTTTCACAGAAACTAATCGAAATGAATATGATTCAGCAATCTGCTGTATTCGAAATGTTGAATCTGGTAAGATGTTAAATGTAGCAGGAAATGAAGCCTATGATGGTAATAATCTGATTCAATACCATGAAGATGGAACAGACGCAGAAGTTTTCCAAATCTTTAGTGTAGAAGATGACATCATTGGAGCAATGTGGTCACGTAATTGGGGAAAAAACGAAAGTGGTGGAATGAATTGGTCGATGGCAAAAGATACAAAGAAAAACCGCAAAAAATACTTTACTCCTATCAATGTCTATATCAATGGCTATATTGGATATCCAGTGCAATATGATGAAGATATTGAATATCTTGCTACAGTAATTTGGGCAGATGCAAATATGCAAAAAAAAACTATTGCAACTTCACAATCCACCTAAGAGTGCATGGAGCGAGCTTAAACAAGCAGTGGGTAGCACAGGCAGAGAATATGTAATTGATTTATTATTTAGTGATACACCGTTAGGAGCAGTGCCGATGGGTGATGTTGAAGGCATTATTGCTACACTTATGGCAGGACAATCTGAACAACAGTGGTATTTAATTGAGAAAGCATTTGAAGAACATAGTAAAGTTCGAATTGAAATTTATTATGTATTTGATGCAGGTAATTGGGGTGTGAGCTGTAAAGCAATCGTTAATGACCAGGTTGATACTTATTGGGATGGTAGTAAAGCAGCTATTGGTAATTCAGTGAATATGAATTATTCTGGTACATGGATAGAGGGTTCAGTAGAATACTTCTACAGGTAATTAGAGCGAAAACTAGTAAAAAGATGCTTATCTTTTTACTAGTTTTCAAAAAAAATAATGTGTAATTGAAAAAATAAAAAAAGAAGGAAGATAAATTAAGAATGAAATTTGATAAACTCCAAATAAAATTGATAATAGGATTAGTATTGTTTATAATTCTATATATTTTGATAGTAATTCTAGCTCCTAAAGAGAATAATAAAGAAAATATAATAAATGAGAAGATATATATGGAAAAAAATCAAATAAATATAAGACAGAATATCGTAAATTAACTTATAAAAACAGAGGAAAACAATGGAGAAATTAAAAAAATAGTAGTTGCTTTTATTATAGTAATGTTAATAGCAATAACAGCATATGCTATATATTCTTATATAAGTATAAAAAATGTAAATAAATATAATACAGAGAATATACTTAAGAAAACTGATATAACAAAGGAGGAAGTCTTTAAATTAATAGACAAAGGATTGCAATCTGATTCTTATGTAGAAATTTATATGTATTCTAAAGAGTTTTTGGAAAGTAATGATTTAGTACCAGTTTTTTGGGAAGGAGAATATAGGGAAAAAATTGACTATTTTGATTTATCTAAATATAAGCAAAAAGAATTCAAATTTATTACCTTAAGAAATACAGAAGAGTGCATTTGGGGCTATTTTGAAAAAAATGATGAACAAAAAGAAAAAACATATATTATAATAGATAAATTAAGTGGAAAGATAAAGGCACTAAATAATAATTCAATTCAAGTAGTAGTATATTAATTATACGAATAAAAAATAACCTGAAATCTTGACAAAGTCAATCTAAAATAGTAAAATTATAAATGCGTTGATGATAAGGAGAATTTTATTCTAGTGACACTTATTGGAGCAAAAAATCAAATAAAAAAAGTGGGAAATATCCAAATAGGGTGGCACCGCGGAAATGGTATTATAAGCCAAATTCGTCCCTGTGTTTTAAACATAGAGATAAATTTGGCTTTTTGTTATATTATAGAAAACTTTTTCGGATTTTCTACAATATAAATTTAGGAGGTTTTTATATGAATGAATATCGTACACATAATTTAGGAGAATTAAGACTTGCAAACAAAGGAGAAACAGTTAAACTTGCAGGCTGGGTACAAAGAATAAGAAATTTAGGTTCAATGAAATTTATTGATTTAAGAGACCAATATGGAATAACACAAATAGTAGTAACAGATAAAAATGAGAAAGTACACGAAATTGCTGAAAGCCTAGTTACAGAAATGACAATTTCTGTAGAAGGAACAGTTTTAGAAAGAACAAATAAAAACCCTAAAATTCCAACAGGAGAAATTGAAATAGAGGCTAAAAACATAGAAGTACTAGGAAAATGTAAAAATGTACTTCCATTTGAAATAAACTCTGAAAAAGCAGATAATTCGGCAGTAAGAGAAGACTTAAGACTAGAATATAGATACTTAGATTTAAGAAATGATAAAATACATAAAAATATATTACTTCGTTCAGATATAATGAAGTTTTTAAGAACAAAAATGGATGAAATGGGATTTTATGAAATCCAAACACCAATTTTAGCAAATTCATCACCTGAAGGAGCAAGGGACTTTTTAGTTCCAAGTAGAATTCATCCAGGAGAATTTTATGCACTTCCACAGGCACCACAACAATTTAAACAATTACTTATGGTATCTGGATTTGATAAATATTATCAAATAGCGCCTTGCTTTAGAGATGAAGACCCAAGAGCAGATAGAGCACCGGGAGAATTTTACCAATTAGACTTTGAAATGGCATTTGCCACACAAGAAGATGTATTTAAAGTATTAGAAGAAATATTTACATCAACTTTTAAAAAGTTCACAAATTGGAAAGTTGATGATGGACCATTTATAAGAATTCCATATAGAGAAGCAATGGAAAAATACGGAATAGATAAGCCAGATTTAAGAAATCCTCTTATAATACAAGATTTTACAAAATGCTTTGAAAACTGTGAATTTGGGGCATTTAAAGATAAAACTATAAAGGGAATAATAGTTACAAATGGCGCTATTCAAGGAAGAAAGTTCTTTGATAATATGACGACATTTGCAACAGAAGAAGCAGGTGCTAAAGGACTTGCTTGGGCAAAATTAGATGAAGAAGGAAACCTTGCAGGAGGAATTAGTAAATACATAACAGAAGAGATAAAAGAACAATTAATAGCATTAGGCTTAAAGAAAAATGATAGTATTTTCTTTATTGCAGACGAGTTTGAAACAGCACAAAAAGTAGCAGGACAAATAAGAATAGAACTTGGAAAGAGATTAGATTTAATAGAAAAAAATGCATACAGATTCTGTTTAATAGTAGATTTCCCAATGTATGAATTATCAGATGAAGGAACAATAGATTTTAACCACAACCCATTTTCAATGCCACAAGGTGGAAGAGATGCATTAGAAAATAAAAACCCATTAGATATTTTAGCATACCAATATGATGTTGTATGTAATGGATACGAAATGGCTTCTGGTGCGGTAAGAAATCACGATCCAGAATTAATGGTAAAGGCATTTGAACTTGCAGGATATACTGAAGAAGATGTAAAAAAGAAATTCGGAGCTTTATATAATGCATTTATGTTTGGAGCACCACCACACGCCGGAGCAGCACCAGGTTTTGATAGAATGGTAATGCTAATTGCAAATGAAGACAACTTAAGAGAAATAATAGCTTTCCCTAAGAATAAAAAGGCAAGAGATGTTTTGATGGGAGCACCAAGCACAGTAAAACCTGAGCAATTAAAAGATGTACATATAAAAATTGATTTATAATTCACATATAAAATTATGAAGTGTGAGTAATTATACATTGTATCACACTTCTAATTTTATATTTTTAAATTCCAATTTTAAGGGGAAAAAATGAAAAAGTTATTAATAACAGAAAAACCGTCGGTTGCAATGGAATTCGCAAAGGTTCTAAAAGTAAATACAAATAGAAAAAATGGTTATCTTGAGTCTGAAAATTGGATAATTACTTGGTGTGTAGGACATTTAGTTACAATGAGCTACCCTGAAAAGTATGACGAAAAATTAAAATTTTGGAGATTAGATACTTTACCATTTTTACCAAAAGAATATAAGTACGAAGTAATTCCTGCAGTGCAAAATCAATTTGAAGTGCTAAAAACACTATTAACAAGAGAAGATGTAGATACAATCTATGTAGGAACCGACTCTGGGCGAGAAGGAGAATACATATATAGGTTAGTAGACCAAATGATAGGAGTTACGGGAAAGACCAAAAAAAGAATTTGGATAGATTCACAAACAGAAGAAGAAATATTAAGAGGCATTAAAGAGGCAAAAGATATATCTGAATATAATAGCCTATCAGACTCTGCGTACTTAAGGGCAAAAGAAGATTATTTAATTGGAATAAACTTTTCAAGATTATTATCTATTATTTATGGAAGAAGAGTAGCTAAAGAAATAAATGAAGAAAAAGCTTCAATATCAATAGGCAGAGTTATGACTTGTGTTCTTGGAATGGTAGTTTCAAGAGAAAGAGAAATAAGAAACTTTGTTAAAACAAAATATTATAAAATTTCTGGAGAATTTGAAACACAAAATGGAAGCTTCACAGCCGATTGGAAAGTAAATGAAAAATCTTCAAAATTTGGAACACCAGAACTATATAATGAAACAGGGTTTAAACAAAAAGAAAAAGCAGAGAAATTTTTAGGCGAATTAAGCGGAAAAGAAGCCATTGTTTCAGAAATAAAAAAATCAAAACAAAAAGAAAATGCACCACTATTATTTAATTTAGCAGAAATACAAAATGAGTGCACTAAAAGGTTTAAAATAAAACCAGATGAAACATTAGACATAATTCAAAGTCTATATGAGAAGAAATTAGTTACGTATCCAAGAACAGATGCAAGAGTTATATCAACAGCAGTTGCAAAAGAAATTTCTAAAAATTTAAATGGTCTTGCAAAAGGATTTAAAGATGAAGAAATTTCTGGTTATATAAATAAAATGATTAGTGAAAAATATTCTACCAATTTATTAAAAACGAAATATGTAAATGATAGCAAAATAACGGATCACTATGCCATAATTCCTACAGGACAAGGCTTTGAAAATTACGACAAATTGCCAGAGTTGCAAAAAAATGTATACAAATTAATAGTAAAAAGATTTTTAAGTATATTCTTCCCACCAGCAGAGTTTAATAAAGTAACTGCTACAGTTAACATAGAAAATGAAACATTTTATACAAGCCAAAAAGTATGTGTAAATTTAGGATATTTAGAAATATTGAAACCACAAAAAGAAGCAAATAAAGAAGAAGGCGAAAACAACGAAGGACTAAAAGATTTAAAAAAAGGACAAAAACTAGAAAACACAAAACTATCAATAAAAGAAGCGGAAACTACACCACCTACAAGGTATAATTCTGGTTCAATGATACTTGCAATGGAAAACGCGGGAAAATTAATAGAAGATGAAGCTTTAAGAGAGCAAATAAAAGGGGCAGGAATAGGAACTAGCGCAACTAGAGCAGAAATTATAAAGAAATTAGAAAGAATAAAATACATAGACATAAACACAAAAACACAAATAATTACACCTACAACAAAAGGGGAAATAATATATGATGTTGTAGCTAAATCAATGCCAGATATGCTAAATCCAAAATTAACAGCAAGTTGGGAAAAAGGCCTAGAAATGGTTGCAAAACAAGAAATACAATCAAAGGAATTTATGGACAAATTAGAAAAATACATAAATACAAAATTTGAAAAATTGGTAATAAAATAAATTATTATGTATTGAAACAAATATAAATATGGAGTATATTTAACTAAAAATTATTGTAGGGGCGATTTTAATCGCCTGCAAATGAAAAAACATATTAAAACGGATTATTTGAATTTGTAGGGGCGGGTTCCAAACCCGCCCGTTTGTAATAATTTATTGCTTGCAATAAATTATAAAAGATTGGGTGGCTTGCTAGAGGCAATCATAAAAAATGACACAAAAGTTGACATAACATAAAAACTATGTTATAATTAAACTACAACTAGGATATGTTAGATGTAACAATCTAGTTGATTATATATAACTCTTCAAAACTCATTTAGTAATGGAATTTTGGAAAAAGGGAGGATTTATGGAAGAGGTTAAGTAGAAGCGGAACATTTGATTAAAGAATTGAATGTTCCGTTTCGTTTTGTGATTTTAAAAAAAATCTTAATTATATCTTTCATTTTATTCAAAAATATTGTAGAATAATATATTATTGTAAGAAGGAAGGTAAAAAGATGAAAATTTTTAAGGAAAAAATTTTATCAGAAGGTATGGCAGTAAATGAAAATGTACTAAAAGTTGATGGATTTGTTAATCATCAAGTAGACGCAGATTTGATGGAACAAATTGGAGAAGAATTTGCAAACCATTTTGCAGATAGGGGAATTACAAAAGTTGTAACAATTGAAAGTTCTGGAATAGCACCAGCACTTATGACTGCAAAAAAACTTGAAAAAAAATTAGTAATATTTAAAAAGAAAACTTCGAAGATTTTAAGTGATGATTTTTACCAAACACCAGTTACATCATATACTCAAAATTATACATATAACTTAACAGCATCTAAAAATTTTATTGATGCAAACGATAATGTTCTAATAATAGATGATTTTTTAGCAAATGGAGAGGCTTGTAGTGGAGCTATAAGACTTATTAATGAAGCAGGAGCAAAAATTGCAGGAATAGGTATTCTTATTGAAAAATCTTTCCAGCCAGGAAGAGCAAAACTAGAAGCACAAGGTATGGAAGTTTATTCTTTAGCTAGAATTAAATCTTTACAAGCAGGAAAAATTGAATTTGTAGATTAGGAGTTTTTATATGAAAAATGAAGAATTAATATTAATATTGGACTTTTACGGACAATACAACCAATTAATTGCAAGAAGAGTAAGAGAATGTAATGTATATTCAGAAATTTTACCATTTGATACAAGCATAGAAAAAATAAAGGAAAAAAATCCAAAAGGAATTATATTTACAGGAGGACCTGCGAGCGTATATGAAGAAGGGGCTCCAAAATGTAACAAAGAAATATTTGAACTTGGAATACCAGTTTTAGGAATTTGCTATGGAATGCAAATTATGACATATACATTAGGAGGAAATGTTGAAAGAGCAAATAAAAGAGAATATGGCGTAGTTGATGTAAATTTAAATACAGATTCGAAATTATTTAAAGGATTTAATAAAATAAATCCTTGCCTAATGAGCCATACAGACTTTGTAAGTGAACTTCCAGAAGGTTTTGAAACTATTGCAAGTACAGATAATTGTAAGATTGCAGCAATACAAAATGTAGATAAAAAGTTTTATGGAATACAATTCCATACAGAAGTAAACGATACACAAAATGGAATAGAAATAATTAAAAACTTTGTGTATGATGTATGCGGATGTACTGGAACTTGGAAAATGAAATCTTTTGCAGAAGAAACTATAAAGAGCCTAAAGGAAAAAATAGGAGATAAAAAAGCTTTATGTGCTTTATCTGGAGGAGTAGATTCATCTGTTGCAGCAGTAATGCTAAGTAAAGCAATTGGTAAGAATTTAACTTGTATATTTGTTGACCACGGATTGCTTAGAAAGGACGAGGGAGATCAAGTTGAAGAATTATTTACTAATAAATTTGATGTTAATTTTATAAGAGTAAATGCACAAAAAAGATTTTTAGAAAAGCTTTCAGGAGTAACAGAACCAGAGGCAAAAAGAAAAATAATTGGAGAAGAATTTATTAGAGTTTTCGAAGAAGAAGCAAAGAAAATTGGAACAGTAGATTTCTTAGTACAAGGAACAATCTATCCAGATGTAATAGAAAGTGGAGTAGGAGTTGGAGCAAAAATTAAAAGCCATCACAATGTTGGCGGGCTTCCAGACTATGTAGATTTTAAGGAAATTGTAGAACCATTAAGAGATTTATTTAAAGATGAAGTAAGAAAAGTTGGTTTGGAAATAGGACTTCCAGAATACTTAGTATATAGACAACCATTCCCAGGACCAGGTTTAGCAATAAGAGTTATTGGAGATATAACAGAAGATAAATTGCATATTTTAAAAGAAGCAGATAGTATTTTTAGAGAAGAAGTTGCAAATGCAAAATTAGATAGAACACTTAACCAATATTTTGCAGTTCTAACTAATATTAGAAGTGTAGGAGTTATGGGAGATTATAGAACATACGACTATACTATTGCATTAAGAGCAGTGGAAACAGTAGATTTTATGACAGCACATTGGGCTAAAATTCCATATGAAGTATTAGAAAAAGTTTCTAATAGAATTGTAAATGAAGTGGAACATGTAAATAGAGTAGTGTACGACATAACAGGTAAACCACCAGCAACAATAGAATGGGAATAAAAATATTTAAAAACAAAATAATAAGGACGGATTTTTAAATCCGTCCTTTTTTATACTAAAATTCACAATTTTTTGGAGTTCTAGGGAATGGGATAACATCACGAATATTTTGCATACCAGTTAAGTACATCATCATCCTTTCAAATCCTAAACCGAATCCTGCGTGGCGTACGCTTCCGTATTTTCTTAAATCTAAATACCACCAGTAATCGCTTTCTTTCATACCTAAATCGTGTATTTTTTTCTTTAAAACTTCTAAGTCATCTTCTCTTTGGCTACCACCAATTATTTCACCAATTCCAGGAGCTAGTAAGTCACAAGCTGCAACTGTTTTTCCATCTGGATTTTGCTTCATATAAAATGCTTTAATTTCTGCTGGGTAATCAGTAACAAAAACCGGTTTTTTAAATAATTTTTCACAAAGATATCTCTCGTGCTCTGTTTGTAAATCAGATCCCCAATGTACAGGAAATTCAAAGTTATCATTATTTTTTTCAAGTTCTTTAATTGCATCAGTGTATGTTATTCTTGCAAAATCAGAATGTAGCACATTGTGCAATTTTTCAAATAATGTAGTATCTATAAATTTATTGAAAAATTCCATCTCTTCAGGACAATTATCTAATACATATTGAATGATGTATTTTACCATATCTTCTGCTAAGTCCATATCCTCTTTTAAATCTGCAAAACATATTTCAGGTTCAATCATCCAAAATTCTGAAGCGTGTTTTACTGTATTTGAATTTTCAGATCTAAATGTTGGACCAAATGTATAAACATTTCTAAAAGCAAAAGCATATGTTTCTACATTTAATTGTCCACTTACTGTTAAATGTGCAGGTTTACCAAAAAAGTCTTTAGAATAATCTACTTTACCATCTTCTGTAAGAGGTAAGTCGTTAGGATTTAAAGTACTTACATTAAACATTTCACCAGCACCTTCACAGTCGCTAGATGTAATTATTGGTGTATGCACATAAACAAAATTTCTTTCTTGAAAGAATTTGTGTATAGCATAAGATAAAACAGAACGAACTCTAAATACAGCATTAAATGTATTAGTTCTTGGCCTTAAATGTGCAACGGTTCTTAAATATTCAAAAGTATGTCTTTTCTTTTGAAGTGGATAGCTTAAATCTGCTAAATATTCTGTTTCAATTTTACTTGCTTTTATTTCAAAAGGTTGTTTAGAACCTTCAGTTTTTATAAATGTACCTGTAACTTTAATTGATGTGCTTAGAGGTAGTTTACAGATATTATTAAAATTATCTAACCCATCATCAAAAACAACTTGTACATTTTTGAAAAAACTACCGTCATTAATTTCGATAAAACCAAATGTTTTAGAGTCTCTAATGGTCTTAACCCAACCTTCTATAGAAACTTCTTTGCCGTCGTACTTATCAACATTTGAAAATAAGTCTCTAATAATAATATTTTCCATAAAAAAACCTCCTAAAATAATTTCTCTATACTATATCACAAATTTATTAGAAATACAAATAAATTTACAAAAAAATAGCAAAAGGCTCTACCCAGAAAGGGTAAAGCCTAATTGCATTAACAGCAAACGCTGTGGTGAAGCATTTCCATCAAAAGCTGGAAATGTTCAGGAAGAATGTTCTTTTGGGTAAAATCAGCGTAATCACGCCGAACAACGTTAGCATAGTACTGATGTCTGGAGCCTGCATCGAGCTCTCTCCAGCATTCGATATAAGCGGAGAAGTTGTCGGCTTTCTTGGCAAACTTTTTCAAAGCTGCCACATCATTATCTTCCAACATAACGGACCGAAGGGCCTTTTCTTGGTGACCAGGTAAATAAGAGTAGACATTCTCTTCGAGAACCATTCTCTCAAACTCCTCGGTGGCATCCCTTAAGCCCTTGATGGCATCTTTAACAGGAGAAGGCATATCGCCAGTCCACTTCTCGGCAATATCGTGGAAGATGCCGATGAAGAAATAGCGAGTGGCCAAATCCTGTTTCAAAGGATGAACTTCCAGAGCCATAAGGTAGGAAAAGACAGCGACATCAAAGAGATGTCCCAGAACACTGCACTTGATGATGTTGGGATGCTTTGCCCAACGAATGCGATTTCTGAGCTTGGAGAACTCGTGGAAGAGTTCACAGTAATTTGCAGAAATCATTTCTGCAAAGCCAGGCAAATCAGAAAATTCCACAAGAGCATCCTGGATTTGTGCTTTCTTGAGGTTGAAATCCTTCTGAGAGATGCCAGCTTTGATCTCGTTCAGCTCGATCAGAGTGGCAATTTTGGTTGCTGCCCTGTAGATTCTTGCTTCCAAACAGTCATGATCGACTGAGAGAAAGTCCAGAAATGCTGGGGTAGTGACTTTGGAGACTTGCTGCCAGATGACTTCATTGAAGTCTTTTTTGGAAACGTTTCCAAGGTGGAAAATAATTTCCAAATTGGCTTCAGGGACGTCACACTGGAAGTCCTTCACAAAGCCACGCCGAATAGCGAGCTTAGGGAATTTGGTGAAATCAACGATTTCTCCTTTCGCTTTTGCCTCGTTCGCCCAAAAATAGGCGATGATGCAGTTTAAAGCTTGCTTGCTGAGTTCGGTATATTTACCTCCCTCAACAGTTACCTCACTCCATCTCCGGAGACAAGTAAGCTCATAGAGCATTGTGTTAACTGCTACCAGATCTTTCACAGATACAACGCGTTTCATAAAAAAATTCCTCCTTCATTCTATAAATGTATGAAACACTATAATTATACTATAAATTTACAAAACAGTCAAATCTTATGTAAAGCAAATTGCCAAAATAATTAATCAACTTGCATTTTGTCGAAAAATGTTGTATAATGTCATAGCATCAAATTTAGCAAAAAATCTATCAAGGAGGAATTAACCAAATGATGCAGATTTTCGAAGGCTTACCCCTGAATTTACCGGAGGCAGAGGTGCTTTCCATCTATCTGAAAGCAGCCAAAGGGATGCCTGGTGTTATTCACACCAATGGATACCTGACTACTGCACAGGGAACCTGGAAAAGACCTATGGCAAGAGAAAGGTATGAAGAACTCAGAAGAGCGCTGGAAAGGACTCCCGAAGCAGAAGGGATTGTTCTCGGAAGCGATACCATATCTTTTGATCCCCGGTGTGTTCAGTATGACTTGGAGGCGATAAAAGATTTTATCGCAACAAACCATTTTGGAGTGAAAGATTCTCCCGGTGGTTTGCTCATCTACAGAAGAAGGGAAACATACCACACAGGTGTGTGGTATGAAAAGATTCTCTGGGCGTTGCAGGGAGTAACTGTGGCTATGGTGCCTATTCAGAAGTCTGAAGTAGTGAGCCTCAGCCAGTCGAACAACCCCGATGACGCTGATTGGGAAGAACTCCATTTCGTAGCATAAGACTTGTGCGAGCTAACCATGAATTTGGTTAGCTCGCTTTTTCTATTAAATAAATATGAAAAATGGATTTTAATTATTCAAAAGTAGTCTATTGACACTACCAATTTTTAAATATATAATTGTAAAAAAACAAAGAAGGAGCAATAAAAATGGAGAGAAAAAGAGGTTTTGAAGTAGCAAAAGGATTTGAAAATAAGCAAATAAATTTACCAGTTAGAAAAACAAAATTTTCAGCAGGATATGATGTGGAAGCAGCAGAAGATTGTATAATACCAAGTTTTAAAAAAGGAATGAAACCAACACTTGTAAAAACAGGAATAAAGGCGTATATGCAAGAAGATGAGGTTCTAATTTTAGCTAACAGAAGTTCAAACCCTGGTAAAAAAGGATTAGTTTTAGCAAATAGTATAGGGGTAATAGATTGCGATTATTATGGGAACCCAGATAATGATGGACATATAATGTTTGCTTTCTTTAATATAAAAGATGAAGACATAGAAATAAAAAAGGGAGATACAATTGGCCAAGCAATTTTTCAAAAATTTTTAGTAACAGATGACGATTCTGCAGAAGGCACAAGAGTAGGTCGGTTTCGGTTCAACTAGCAAAAATTAGTTCTAAAGTTATGTAAAATAACTTAAAAATTCCTTTGACTTTGCAGGTAAAATATGGTATAATAAAAAAGGTTTAAGAAGACCACAAAGGAGTGACGAATTATATGTTTAATATTGGAGACAAAGTTGTATACCCAATGCACGGTGCAGGAATAATCGAAGGAATAGAGGAAAAAGATATACTTGGAGAAAAACAAAATTATTACATTATAAAAATGCCAGGAGAAGTTAAAGTAATGGTTCCAACAGCTAAAGCAGCAGATGTTGGAGTTAGAGATATAATAGATAGTAGTACAGCAAATAATGTATTTAAAGTATTAGAAACAAATTCAACTGAAATGTCAGCAAGTTGGAATAAAAGATATAGAGATAATATGGACAAAATAAAAAGTGGAGACATATATGAAGTTGCAGATGTTGTTAGAAATTTAAGTTTTAAACAAAAAGAAAAAGGACTTTCAACAGGAGAAAAGAAAATGCTTCTTAATGCAAAACAAATTTTAGTTAGTGAACTTACTCTTGCAGAAAATTCTAAAAAAGAAGAAATAGAAGAAATGGTAAATAGCAAAATAGACAACTCTTTCTTAGAATATAACAAAGAAGATAAAATAGAAACAAGTGCAAAAACAGTGAAAAAATTTATTTCTTTTGATTCTGTGGGAGGAAACACAGGAGTAAATGAAGATATTGGCTAAAATAATTAAATAAAATGGAAATCCTAAATTATAGGGTTTCTTTTTTATTAATTAACATAAAAATAAAGGAAAAAAATTTTTATTGTCGAATAATATAATTATGTAAAAGAAAGGTGCTAAAAATGGTGAGATATAGTGATGATATAATTGAAGAAATTATTAGCAGAAATGATATAGTAGATGTAATATCACAATATGTAACATTAAAAAGAAGCGGTAGGAATTTTTTGGGACTATGTCCTTTCCACAAAGAAAAAACGCCTTCTTTTTCTGTTTCACCGGATAAACAAATTTTTCATTGCTTCGGATGTGGAGTTGGAGGAAATGTAGTACATTTTGTTAGCAAAATTGAAAACTTAAATTTTAAAGAGAGCTTAGAAATGTTAGCAGATAAAGCGGGAGTGGCACTACCAACTTCTAATATAGAGGTAGATTCTAAAAAACAGCAATTAAAAGAAAAAGTATATAAAATAAATGAAGAGGTTGCAAATTTTTACCACGAAACTTTGTATATGCCAATAGCAAAACCAGCTCAAGAATATGTAAAAAAAAGAAAGCTAGATAATAGAACTTTGAAAAATTTTAAAATAGGCTATGCACCAAATGGAAATAATTTATATAAATTCTTAAAAGAAAAAGGTTTTGAAGAAGAAGAAATTTTAGCATCAACACTAGTAAAAAAATATAACAATGGCTATGTAGATACTTTTAGAAACAGATTAATGTTTCCAATAATGGACATAAAAAATAGGGTGATTGCTTTTGGAGGAAGAGTTTTAGATAATTCTTTACCTAAATATATAAATTCACCAGATACAGTTGTTTATAATAAAGGAAGAAACTTGTATGGGCTAAATGTAGCCAAAAATGCTAAAACAGATAATGTTATAATGGTTGAAGGTTATATGGACTGTGTATCGCTGCACCAAAGAGGTATTCCAAATGCAGTAGCATCTTTGGGAACAGCGCTTACAGAAGCACAAGGAAGATTACTTAGAAAATACTTTGAAAAAGTAGTTATTTCTTACGATTCAGATGGAGCAGGACAAGCAGCAACACTTAGAGGACTTGAAATTTTAAAAAATATTGGCTGTGATGTTAGAATACTTCAAATGGAAGACGCAAAAGACCCAGATGAATATGTTATAAAATATGGAAGTGGAAGATTTGGTTTGCTAGTAGAAAATGCAATTTCATTAGTGGAATTTAAAGCAAAAATGCTAAAAAAGAAATTTAATTTAGAAAATGTAAATGATAAAATTAAGTTTTTAAAGGAAATTGCAAAGCTATTACAAGGAATAGACAGCAAAATAGAACAGGAAATTTATATAGATAAAATATCAAAAGAACACAATATTTCAAAAGAAGCATTATATGCAGAAATCAATAAACAAAGTGGAAATAAGGTGGGTAGTAAAATATTAGAAAAAAATAAACCTTATATTGCAAAACCACTAAATACAAGTGTTCCATTAGTATTACAAAAAAGAGAAAATGCTATTATTGCTTTATTAATAAATGGTGATAAAAAAGTATATGAACAAATAAAGCAAAGAATATCACCGGAAGATATGAAACTGGATGTAAACAAAAAAATTGTTGAAACTGTGTATAAAGAATATGAAAAAACAGAAAATACTGTAAATAATATAATAGAGTTATTTAATGAAGACCAAGAGGTTATAAATAAACTAACAGAAATAATGGCGGACGAAAATGAAGCACAGGTTGATGAAAAAACATTAGAAAATGTAATTAATGTTTATGAAAAAGAGAAACTAACAGTGTTAAAAGCTGAAATCATACAAAAACTAAATAGTGCAAAAGCTGAAGAAGATATAAGAAATTTAGAAGAAGAATTGAATGCAGTAATAATAAAGTTAGCTAAAATTAAGTAGGGGGTTAAAAATGGATAAAGAGGAAACAAAAAGTATTAAAGACGATTTAGAACAAGCAGAGAACAAAGTAGATGCAAATAACAAAGTAGACGAAATACTAAAAAAAGCAAAAGAAAAAGGAAAAATTACCTATGGAGAGCTTGCCAGTGAATTAGGAGAAGCAGATGCAGAACAAATAGATAAAGTATTCGACAAAATGGAAGCTATGGGTGTAGATGTTCTAAAAGATGACGATATTGAAGAACCAGATTTAGAAGATTTACAAGAAGTAGAAAATATTCCATTAGAAGATATCAACACAATGAATTTTGAAGGAATTAGTGTTGATGATCCGGTTAGAATGTATTTAAGAGAAATAGGCAAAATCCCTCTATTAAGTTTCGACGAAGAATATGAGCTAGCAAAGAAGGCTATGGAAGGAGACGAAGAAGCGAAACAAAAACTTTCTGAGTCTAACTTAAGATTAGTTGTAAGTATTGCTAAAAAATATGTAGGAAGAGGAATGCTATTTTTGGACTTAATTCAAGAAGGAAACATGGGGCTTATAAAAGCAGTAGAAAAGTTTGATTACACTAAAGGATATAAATTTAGTACTTATGCTACTTGGTGGATAAGACAAGCTATTACAAGAGCAATTGCAGACCAAGCAAGAACAATAAGAATACCTGTTCATATGGTAGAAACAATTAATAAACTAATTCGTACATCTAGACACTTATTACAACAATTAGGTAGAGAACCAACTCCAGAAGAAATAGCTGAAGAAATGGAAATCCCTGTTGAAAGAGTAATGGAAATACAAAAAATAGCACAAGATCCTGTATCACTAGAAACACCTATTGGAGAAGAGGACGACAGCCACTTAGGAGATTTTATACAAGATGAAGATAGCCCAGCTCCACAAGACTCAGCAGCATATACATTGCTTAGAGAACAACTAAATGAAGTAATGGACACATTAACACCAAGAGAAGCAAAAGTATTAAAATTAAGATTTGGGTTAGAAGATGGAAGACCAAGAACACTAGAAGAAGTGGGAAAAGAGTTTATGGTAACAAGGGAAAGAATAAGACAAATAGAGGCAAAAGCATTGAGAAAACTAAGACACCCAAGTAGAAGCAAAAAATTAAGAGATTATATGAACTAACGCAATTGGGGACGCGTTTCAACTGCAGAAAAAATTTTCAAAAATTTCAAGGAGAAATTAAAAAACTATTGACATTTTACTATGAATTAGTGACAAGGTAAAAATAACAATAGTGTTAAAAATGAATAGGCGGTTTTAATTGCCCATAATGAATGTTAAAGTTTAACTGTGCAATTCAAAAAATAGAATTTTGAATTGCACAGTTATTTTTTTCCGGATTTAGAAAAATTTGCTTTATGTAAAGTGGATATGATATAATAATTATAAAGTTGCCAAAAGCAACTAAAAATATTGGAGGTCATAACATGAAAAATCTTAAAGCGATAATTGAAGAGTTGAAAGCAAAAGGCTTTTCTGCAGAAGAAATTTTGCGGATACTTGAAACTTCCACAGACGGCGATCCTTTCTCTGAAAGAAGAGTAAAAGAGGCCCTGACTCAACTGGGAATGCCGGCTTATATGAAGGGCTTCGAATACTGGAGCTATGTGCTCAGCAACTTTGGAAGAGAAGAAAAGAGTATGAGCGAAATCTACACAGATGTTGCTGCTCATTTCAATGTGAAAGTATGTACTGTAAGTAAAAACTTGCACGATGCATTGGAAGAAACTTATACGAGAGGAGACATCAGAAAGCTTGAAAAATTTTTTGGCTCGGCGACATGCTTTTACCAGCATAATGGAAGCATCAGTAACAAAAACTTCTTGACCTTGATGCGGACATACCTTAACCAAGCGTGAAAAACCTCCAAAGGAGATGGCATATGCCATCTCCTTAATAATTATATATAATAGGTCTTTTAAAAAAACAAAAATTATAGTATAATAGTAAAGTTAAAATAAAATATAAAAAGGGAAAAGTGTGTTATGAATGATATTATAAAAATTTTACCAAACTATAAAAAGTTTAATTCATACATAGAAGATGTAAAGGCAAATGTTAATCCAATAATGTTATCAGGTCTTACCGATTCAGGTAAGGTCCATTTTGCGTATTCTACAATGTTTTATAGCGAAAAACCAATATGTATAATTACATATAATGAACTTCAAGCGAAAAAGATAATAAAAGATTTAGAATACTTTACACAAGACATTAATTATTTTCCTAAAAGAGAAATAGTAACATATGATTACTTAGCACAAAGCAAAGATAATTTATATAGTAGAATAAATACTTTAAACAACATTTATAAAAAGAATGCGAAAGTTATTATTACAACAATAGAAGCGGTAATGCAGAAAATAATTAGTAAAGATGCACTGTATAAAAATGTGTTAAATTTTAAAATTGGGCAAACTGTAAATTTAGAAGAAATAAAAGAAAAACTTGTTTCTTTAGGATATGAAAGAACAGAAATGGCAGACAGTAAATCTCAATTTAGCATAAGAGGTGGAATTGTTGATATTTCAATATCGGAAAGACAAGGAGCTAGAATTGAACTTTGGGGAGATGAAATAGATTCAATAAGATATTATGATACAATGTCTCAAAGATCAAATGAAAAAACAGAAGAAATAACAATTTATCCCGCATATGAATTTGTATTAGATAAAAAATTAGATGAAGCCATAGAAAACATAAAAGAAAAAGAGGAAGAAACAGAAAGTTTAAGTAATGATATAACACAAATAGAAGAAGGCAATTATTTAAGCAAAATAGATAAATATTTTGATAGTTTTTATGAAAAACAAGAGATTTTTTTAGATTATTTAAGTAAAGATTATATTATATTTTTAGATGAAATAGGCAAAATAAAAGCAAGAAGTGAAAACGTTTTAAAAGATACAAACAATTTAATAAAATCTATGGTAGAGAAAAAGAAAAGAGTGCCAGATTCTTTAAAAAGCCTAGAAAATTATTTGGAAATATTAGATAGAATAAAAACAAAACAAACTATATATTTGGAAAAGCAAGATATAGGTTTTGTAGATAAACAAAGTATGCATGCAAAAAGAAACGGATATAGCTTTAGCTATAGGGAGGTAAACTTTTTTCGTAGTTCAATGGATTTACTGTTTGAGGAAGTACAAGAAGCAGCAGGAAACAAAACAGTAGTTATTCTTTGTGCAAATAAAGAAAATGTTAGCAAAATGGAAAATCTGCTAAAGGAAAATGTACCAATTTCAGAAAAATATTTAAACAATGTGAGCATAGAAAACAAAATAATAATAACACAAGGATTTCTATCTTCTGGTTTTGAATGCTATGATTTTAATTTACTTGTAATTTCAGCATATGAAATTTTTTCTACTCCTCAAAAAAGAAGAAGAGTTGCTTCAGAATTTAAACAAGGAGAAACAGTAATTTTCTCGGAATTAAAACCTGGTGATTACATTGTGCATAAAACAAATGGAATTGGTGAATTTGTTGGAGTTAGCACAATAAAAACAGGAAATGTAACCAAGGATTATATAAAATTAAAGTACAAAGGTGATGATGTTTTATATATTCCAACAAACAGCTTAGATAACATTAGAAAGTATATTGGAACAGGAAATAGTAAACCAAAAGTAAATAAACTTCGGAAGCAAAGAGTGGTCTCAAACTAAGGCAAAGGTAAAACAAAATTTAAGAGAAGTTGCAAAAGAATTAATAGAACTATATGCAAAAAGGGAACAGGCAAAAGGTTATATGTTTTCTAAAGACACAGCGTGGCAACAAGAATTTGAAGATGCTTTTGAATATACAGAAACAGAGGATCAATTAAGAAGCATTGCGGAAGTAAAAAAAGATATGGAATCTGAAAAACCAATGGATAGACTTCTTTGCGGAGATGTTGGCTATGGAAAAACAGAAGTTGCAATTAGAGCTGCATTTAAGGCTTGTATGGACCAAAAACAAGTAGCATATTTAGTTCCAACAACAATACTTGCAAACCAACAATATGAAGCTTTTAAAGAAAGAATGAAGGAATATCCAATAAGGGTAGAAGTTTTAAATAGATTTGTAAATAAAAAAAGACAAGATGAAATAGTTAAAAAGCTAGAATTAGGAGAAGTGGACATTGTAATAGGAACACATAGAATATTAAGCAAAGATGTTAAATTCAAATCATTAGGGCTTTTAATTATAGATGAAGAGCATCGTTTTGGTGTAAAAGATAAAGAAAAAATTAAGAGTTTAAAATCAAATGTAGATGTATTAACAATGACAGCAACACCAATTCCAAGAACTTTACATATGTCTATTGTGGGAATTAGAGATATGTCGTGCCTTTATGAACCACCACAAAACAGAAGACCAGTTCAAACTTATGTGCTAGAATATGATAGTGAAGTAATAAAAGAAGCAATAACTAAAGAGCTAGAGAGAAATGGACAGGTATTTTATTTATTTAACAATGTTGAAGGAATAGAAAGAAAAGCAAAAGAAATTGAAAATTTAGTTCCAGAAGCAAAAGTAGCGTATGCACACGGAAAAATGACAGGTAAAGAAATAGAAGAAATAATGCTAGACTTTATTAAAGGAGAAATCAATGTGCTAGTTTGCACCACAATATTGGAATCTGGAATAGACATACCAAATGCAAATACAATTATAGTGGAAAATGCAGATAGGCTTGGACTAGCACAGCTTTACCAAATTCGTGGAAGAGTTGGAAGAGCAGATAAACAAGCATATGCATATATTACATACAAAAGAGACAAAATAATAAACGAAGTAGCAGATAAAAGACTAAAAGCAATAAAAGAATTTACAGAACTTGGCTCGGGATTTAAAATTGCAATGAGAGATTTAGAAATAAGAGGAGCAGGAAGTTTACTTGGAGAGATGCAACACGGACATATGGACCAAGTAGGATATGATACTTATTGCAAATTATTAGACGAAGTAATAAAAGAATCAAAAGGAATAAAAGTAGAAGAAGATGAAGAAGATATTACAATAGACTTAAATATATCTAGCTATATACCAGACTCGTACATAGATAATAATACACAAAAAATAGAGGTATACCAAAACATTGCATTATGTAGAACAGAAGAAGATATAAAAAATGTTACAGAAGACATATTAGACAGATTTGGAAAAATGCCTAAGGAAATGTTTAACTTAATGGGAATTGCTAGAATAAAAGAAATGTGCAAAGAAATTGGCATAATAAAAGTAATGCAAAAAGAAAACAAAATAGTATTCTACTTTAAACCAGAAAGCTTTACTATGGACATAGCAGACTTAGTAGAAAAATACAATAGCAGAATAAAATTCTCAACAGGAATAAATCCATACATAACATATACACTAAAAAATTCAGAAAATGTAATAGACGAAATAACCGAATTTTTAAATTAAAAAGGAGAAAAATAAAATGGTAATTACAAGTAAAGACAATGAACAAATAAAGCACATTAGGAAACTAAAAGAAAAAAAATATAGAGATGAATATAAAGAATATGTAATAGAAGGAATTAAATTAATAAAAGAAGCCATTGCAGAAGATGCTAATATTAAAACAATAGTAGCGTGTGATAATTGTGTGAAAAACGAGGAAATAGATCCTAAAATTATGTATGAAATAGCAAAATACAATTGCTTATATGTAGAAGAAAAAGTATTTCATAGTATAACAGATGTGCAAAATCCGCAGGGCTTACTTGCAATTATGTCTAAAGAAAATGAACAAGAAAAAATAGATTATGGGGAAGACATAATTATTGCTTTGGATGATATTCAAGATCCAGGAAATCTAGGGACAATAATAAGAACTGTAGATAGTATAGGTTTAAAACAAATAATAGTATCTAAGAAAAGTGGAGATGTATATAATCCTAAAGTAGTTCGCTCAAGTATGGGTGCAATTTTAAGAGTAAAAGTAATAGAAAGCGACAATTTAGTAGAAACATTAAAACAAATGAAAAAGCATAAATTTGAAATAGTGGCAACATCACTTGGAACAAATAATAGCATTTATGATATAGATTATAAGAAAAAAATTATTGTAATTGGAAATGAAGCAAATGGTGTTTCAAAAGAAGTTCTAGATATGGCAGACAAAAAAGTAAAAATTCCAATGTTAGGAAAAACAGAAAGCTTAAATGCAGCAGTAGCAACAGGTGTAATTGCATATGAATATGTAAGACAAAAAATAAGTAATAAAAAAAAATAGGTTTAAAAACCTATTTTTTTTCATTACTATCTGTTAAAATGTTTTTACTAAATTGTAATTTGCTTAACTTAATGGCATTTAAAAATTAATATAAAATTTTTACAATGTAGGGACGGGTTCTAAACCCGTCCGTCCGCATAAAAACATTTTTATATATTGAAAAATGCAAAAAAAATGTAGGGGCGATTTTAATCGCCCGCAAATAAATTGTAAATTATTATTAATAAT